>Ga0209057_1000530_pt1 | contig 34225 bp, 33 predicted proteins | sample GraSoiAngelo_146_FD_185903 | JGI IMG/M metagenome (GOLD analysis project Ga0209057, IMG submission 185903) | Grasslands soil microbial communities from the Angelo Coastal Reserve, California, USA - 14_1009_05_30cm (SPAdes) (version 2) | ecosystem: Environmental > Terrestrial > Soil > Grasslands ... | reverse complement strand
GGCCGTCTGGGCCACGGTCTCGGCGCAGGGCGCTGGGGACCGCGATCAGTTCTTCAAGGGCCAGGGGCGATGGATGCACCATTCCCTCAAGGGGATCCGTGGCCGCCATCCGAAGTCGAACAGCGGCTCAATCGATACCCTGGCCACATGGTCTTCATTCTTCGTGGCGGACGGAGTGGACTCGGTCGGAGTGCCGAAGTCGAACTGGCCGTTCACGATGGTCGGCCAGTCGCCGATCAGGCAGCGCGACGATCGACGCGGCCATGACGACGACGATCGCGGCGGCCGTACGACGTGGATTCCGGCGCCGATCATTCCCGTCAACCTCGAACTACATGAAGAGGATGGGTCAGTGCTGTTCATCGATGGCACGACTCACTTGCGTGACATGTTGAAGTCGCCGCTCTTCAGCTTGTCCGACTTCAGCTCGAGCCGCCGGCCGACGCAGTACGCCGACGCGATACAGCGTGCGCAGTTCTTCAGCCTACCGAACGTTGCGGAAGGTAATTGGCACACCATGCTGCTGCCGCGTATCGAACAGCCGCGCACCGTAGTCGTGGGACCGAGCGATCACATGATCACAGCGAACGACGACGGCACCTGCTGTCGCGCTGTAATAGTGAATATCGACGCCTTCCTGAAAGCGATGTTTCCGCCGACGCCGACCGACACAACGACGCTCATGGGCGCCGCCGAGAATGCGCGTCAGATCACGACACGCGACCTGTCGATATTTCTACTCAACAACGTGTTGTTCAATTCCAACAGCGATCCAACGTTTTTCGGGACCGGATTCCACAATTACGATTCCGAGCCGGGCAACGCGGCGAATGGTTGGCGCGAGAAACGGTACGTCATGGCAGCTTCGAGCTGGATCTCGCCGGACCTCTTCGGCACCGTCGAATTCGCCGACATCGCTGCCCTCAGCCACGAAATCGCCGAGACGGTTAACGACCCGTTCGCTGAAAACGAGACACCGTGGTGGTCGTCCCCAATCAACTTCGTGTGCAATAACCTTCTGGAGGGCGCCGATGTGATCGAGACTGCGCCGATCGGCGAAACCTTCCCGATAGCGATGCCGAATGGAACGACGTATCACCCGGTCAACGTCGCGCTTCTTCCGTGGTTCGCCGGGATGAGCCCTTCGCCGGCGATTGACCACGCGTACAGCTATCCCAACATCGGAGTCCTCACGTCGCCCAACATGTCTCAAGCTCCCGGCTGCGGCATGTAAGCTGATCTGTGATCACGGGCAGAGCGGCCTCAACGATCGAGACTGCTCTGCCCGGCAGTCTGCCGCCCGCCTTCACGACGAATCCAGTCGAAACTGAACGACCGTTTATAATCGCGGGACCTATGTGCCCGCGGCCGCGCGCGACGTCCGACGCCGACATCCTCGGCGCCGCCCTGCGCGTCGTGTCGCGCATCGGACCTGGACTGACGCTGGCCCATGTCGCGAAGGAAGCGGGCGTCTCGCCGGCCACGCTGGTCCAGCGGTTCGGTTCGAAGCGGGGACTGCTGCTCGCCCTCACCGCCGGCAACAGCAGCGGCGTTGGCGCCGAGTTCGCGCGCATCCGGGCCGCGCACCGATCGCCGATCGCCGCCGTATACGCGGTCGCCGACTGCATGGCGGCGATGGCCGGAACGCCGGAGATGATGTCGAACAGCCTCGCCTTCCTGCAGATGGACCTCACCGATCCCGATTTCCACAAGCACGCGCACGCGCACTCGCGCGCCATGCAGGGGGAGCTGAAATCGCTGCTCGACGAAGCGGTCCACGCCGGCGAGCTGCAGCGGTGCGATACGATGCGCCTCGCGCGCGCCGTCCAGGCGCTCATCGGCGGCTCGCTGCTGCAGTGGGCGATCGATCGCGACACGAAGGTCGTCGAGCGGCTGCGCCAGGATCTGGATACACTGCTCAAGCCGCGGCACTGTCCGCCGCGCGAGCGGCGCCGGCGGCCGCGCGGCACGATCGCGAGAGGATGAGATCATGACGCGGAAAGAATTTCTGAAGCTGACGTCGATGGCCGCCGCCGCTCCGGTTTCAGGCGCGAGCGGCGTCCGCGACTCTGGTGGCGTCCGCCTGCAGCCGGACTCCGCACAGCCCAGGCACGCGTTCCCGACCGGCGTCACCGCTGCGGTCGTCGAGTTCATCCAAAGCGCATCGTTCGATCGCATGCCGCAGAAAGCCACCGCCGAAGCGAAACGCTGCCTGATCGACGGCTTCGGCGTCGTGCTCGCCGGATCGACCGTTCGCGGAAGCGAGATCGTGCGCGAGCACGTCACGACCCGCGCCTGCGGCTCGCGCGAGGAGAGCGAGTCAGCGCCCGCGGCCAATCAAGCCGATGTTCGGCGCAGCGCAGTTGCGGGTGGCGATGGGGCCCCACGAGCCGTAAAAAATGTTGATGGTTTCGGCGACTCGACGATCCTCGGCCCGCGGAAAGCGTCCGCTTCTGCCGCGCAGGCCGCGCTCGCCAACGCGGCGAGCGGCCATGCGATGGACTACGACGACACGCAGCTCTCCTCCACTCCGGATCGCGTGTTCGGATTGCTGACGCATCCGACCGTGCCGGTGCTCGCCGCCTCGCTGGCCGTCGGCGAACGGCTCGGTGTGTCGGGCCGTGCCTTCCTCGAGGCCTTCCTCACCGGATTCGAGGTCGAATGCAAAATCGCCGAGGCGATCAACCCGCGCCACTATGTCGGCGGCTTCCACAGCACCGGCACGATCGGCACCTTCGGCGCGGCGGCGTCGGCGGCGAAGCTGTTGAAGCTGACGCGGCCGCAGAGCGCCCATGCGCTCGGCATCGCGGCGAGCATGAGCAGCGGCCTCCGCGTGAACTTCGGATCGATGACCAAGCCGCTGCACGCCGGTCGCGCCGCGGAGAACGGCGTCACCGCCGCGGAGCTCGCGTCGCGCGGCTTCACGGCCGGAGACGATGGCCTCGACGGGGAGTGGGGCTTCTTCCAGGTGATGGGCGGCGGCGCCGATCTGTCGCGCATCGTGCCGGCGCTCGGCAAGCCGTTCTCAATCGTCGATCCCGGCGTGTCGTTCAAGCCGTACCCCTGCGGCTCGCTCGGACACCCGACGATGGACGCGATGCTGAAGCTGGTGACGGATCACGACGTCAAGCCCGATCGGATCGCGCGCGTGCGCGTGCGGGCGGGCTCGAACATCCTGAACCCGCTGCGCTACAAAACGGCGAAGACCGAGCTCGAAGCCAAGTTCTGTCTGCCGTTCATGATGGCGAGCATCGCGCTGAGGCGCCGCGCCGGCATCCGCGAGTTCACCGACGAGTTCGTATCGTCGCCGGCGGTGCAGGCGATGATGAGCCGCGTCGACACGGTGTTCGATCAGGCGATCGAAGCGCGCGGCTTCGACAAGATGCGCAGCATCGTGGAAATCGATCTCGCCGATGGACGAAAGCTGTCGCAGCCCTCGGACGAGCGCTATCGCGGAGGACCGGAGCGTCCGTTCACGCGCGAGGAGCTGCACGAGAAATTCACCGACTGCGCGAGCCTGATTCTGTCGAGCGATCGGATCAAGCGCGCGCTCGATGCGATCGAGTCGGTCGATCAGCTGAAGAGCATCCGCGACCTCACCGCTGCGCTCGTCCAGGCGTAACCGAAATGTCCGTACGTGCAGACGCCGCCCTCCGACGGAACTTCCCTACCCGGCTGCAGCTTCACCAAGCAGCTTTTCCACGATCACCACGTCGCGCCATTGGCCGTGGAGCTTGCCGTGGCGGCAGTAGGTGCCGACGACGCGGAAGCCGACGCGCTCGTGCAGGCGGATGCTGGCTGTGTTCTCGCTGAAAATCCGCGAACAGAGTTTCCAGAAGCCGCGGCGCTCGTATTCCTCGATCAGCGCTTCGAGCGCCGCGCGGCCGGCGCCGAGCCCGCGCGACGCGCGCTCGACATAGACCGAATGCTCGGCGATGCCGGCGTAGGCCCTCCGCGCGCGATACGTGCCCGCTCCGGCCCAGGCGACGATGCGTCCCTCGCGTTCGACAACGACGGTCGGATACTTCTCGCCCTTCTCGCGCAGCAGCTCCGCCATCTGCTCGGCCGATCGCGCGTCGGTTTCGAAGGTCGCGACGGCGTCCTCGATTCCCTCGTTGTAGATCCGCGCGATATCGGCCGCATCGCCGGCGCGCGCGAGCCGCACGATCACGAGTTGCGGAGTTCCTGCATCCGGCGGACGATGCCCGGCATGACGCGCCGCGGCGTCACGCGGGGCGCGAATGCGGTCAGCTTGTTCAGCAACCCGGGAATGGCGATCGGCGTGCCGGCCATCATCGCGCGGTACCCCGCTTCGGCAACCTCGCGCGACGTCGGCAGCTTTCGTCCGGCGACGAGCTTCGACTCCTCGATGTGTGCGCGCGCTTGAAAGCCCGATGCGGTCGGACCCGGACACAGCGCGGTCACGCTCACCCCGGTTCCCTTCAGCTCCTCGCCGATCGCTTCGCTGAATGACAGCACGTACGCCTTCGTCGCGTAATAGACCGCCATCAGCGGGCCGGGAACGAAGGCGGCCGTCGAGGCGAGGTTGAGAATGCGGCCGCGCCCGCGCGCGATCATCGGCGGCAGCAGCCGCTTGGTCAGCTCCGTCAGCGCGACGATGTTCACCTGGATCATCGCGAGCTCGCCGTCGAGCGGCGTTTCCGCGAAGCGGCCGAACGTGCCGTAGCCGGCGTTGTTGACGAGGATGTCGACCTCCAGGCCGAGCTGCCGGACCCGTTCGGCGAGCGCCGCCACGGCGCCCGGCGCGGCGAGGTCGCTGGCGATGGCGTGCGCGCGGACGCCGGCGCCCTCCAGCTCGCGCGCGAGCGCCTGCAGCGCGTCGGCTCGGCGTGCCACGAGGACGACGTCGTGCTTGTGCGCTGCGCATATTCGAGCCAGCTCGAGTCCGATTCCGCTCGATGCGCCAGTGATCAAGGCAGGCATAATGGCTAAGATTATGCGATTCCGCACGCCGATATGCAGGTGAGGTTTCAATGAAGAAGACCATCGCGCTGGCGTTCGTCGTTGCCGCGTCGTCATCTCTCGTCGCGCAGCAGACGTTCGTCCGCGATCCGAAGGTTCCGATCGATCAGCAGTACACCGCGAAGATCAAGGAGTACACCACCGAGCCGTTCTTCACGTCGCCGCTCGTCGACTACCTGCCCGCGTCGAAGACGGTTCCGACGCCGAAGGCGGTGCTCGGCGACATCGCCGGCGCGCCCGGCAGGCTGCCGTACGCCGAAGAGGTCTATCAGTACATGCGCATGCTGGAGAAAGCGGCGCCGCAGCGCGTGAAGGTGTACTCGATCGGCAGGACCGAAGAAGGGCGCGAGATGATCGCCGTGGCGATTGCGTCCGACCAGATCATGGCGAAGCTCGAGGAGAACCGCGAGCGCCTGGCGAAACTCGGCGACCCGCGCACGATCAACATGGACGACGCGCAGGCGGAGACGCTCGTGCAGCAGTCGACGCCCATCTACTACATCACCGGCACGATTCACTCGCCGGAAACGGGCGCGCCCACGGCGCTGATGGAGCTCGCCTATCGCCTCGTCGTCGACGATCACGAGTACATCAAGTCGATCCGGAACAACCTGATCACGCTCATCACGCCGGTGATCGAGGTCGACGGCCGCGACAAGATGGTGGACGTGTACAAGTGGCACCTCGCTCACCCGGGTCAGAACTGGCCGGGCCTCGTCTATTGGGGAAAGTACGTCGCGCACGACAACAACCGCGATGCGATGGGCGTCACGCTGAAGCTCACCGAAAACGTGCTGAACGTACACAACCACTGGCATCCGCAGGTGCTGCACGATCTCCACGAGTCGGTGCCGTATCTCTACGACAACACCGTGGGCGACGGACCGTACAACGCGTGGATCGATCCGATCCTCGCCGACGAGTGGCAGATGATCGGCTGGAACAACGTGTCGGAGATGACGAAGTTCGGCATGCCGGGCGTGTTCACGCACGGCAACTTCGACACCTGGTCGCCGGGCTACCTGATGTTCATCGCCGCGCTCCACAACGGCATCAGCCGTCTGTATGAAACGTTCGGCAACGGCGGCGCCGACACAGTCACCCGCGAGCTGCGTCCCGACGAGTACGCGCGCACCTGGTACAAACAGAATCCCCCGCTGCCCAAGACGACATGGTCGCAGCGCAACAACAACAACTACGAGCAGACCGGCGTGTTGACGGCGCTGCACTACTTCGCGGCGAACAAGCAGCTGTTCCTCCGGAACTTCTACACGAAGAGCAAGCGATCGATCCTGAAAGCGAAGACTGAAGGTCCCGCTGCGTACGTGCTGCCGGGCGACGACCCGCACCCGGGCCTGCAGGCGGACCTGTTGCGCGTGCTGCAGAAGCAAGGCGTCGAGATTTCGCGCGCGACCTCGTCGTTCACCGTCACCGTGCCTGGAAAGCGCTCGAACGCCCGACCGGCGACGACGACAGACGGGCAGGAGGGGCGGGACGGACAGGACGCGAGCGCGCGCGGTCCGAACGGCCAGGACAGGCGAGAAGGGCAGGACAGGCGGGAAGGGCAGGACAGGCGGGAAGGGCAGGAAGGGCGGGAGAGGCGGGATCAACCGACGACGCGCACGTTCCCGGCCGGTTCGTACATCGTCCGCATGGATCAGCCGTACAGCCGCATTGCCGATGCGCTGCTCGACTATCAGTACTGGAGCCCCAACGATCCGCAGCGCACGCCGTACGACGACACCGGCTGGACGTTCCCCGAACTCTTCAACACGCAGGCCGTTCGCGTCGTCGACATCAAAGTCCTCGACGCGCGGATGGAAAAGGTGACGGACGTTCGCGTGAAAGGCGGAGTGACCGCCTCCGGATCGATCTTCCTCGTCAACCACAACGCGGACCTTGGACTGGTCGCTCTGCGCTACAAGTTCAGGGACGCGTCGTTCGAAGCCGCCGAAGAACCGTTCGACGCCGCCGGCCGGAAGTTCAACCGGGGATCGTTCATCGTGAAAAACGTGTCGTCCTCGGACATGCAGAAGGCCGCAGCCGATCTCGGACTGCAAGTGGACGCGGTCGGCGCCGCGCCGTCGGTGAAGACGCATCCGCTGCGCGCGCCGCGCGTCGCGATTCTCCACACGTGGCTCAGCACGCAGACCGAAGGGTGGTGGCGCCACGCCTTCGACGACGCGCAGGTGCCGTTCACGTACATCAACACGCAGCAGGCTGCGAAGGACGACAACCTGAACGCGAAGTACGACGTCATCGTCTTCGCCCCGGTCGGCCGCGGGCCTGAAGCGATCGTCAACGGCATGCCGATGTGGAGCAACCCGCTGCCGTGGAAGAAAACGGCGGAGACGCCGAACCTCGGATCCGAAGATCAGACCGACGACATGCGGCCGGGACTCGGATGGAGCGGCGTCGCGCACCTGCAGGACTTCGTGCGGAAGGGCGGACTGCTGCTCACATCGATGGACACCTCGGAGCTCGCCGTCTCGGCGGGTTTCACGCCCGGTCTTTCGGTCGCCGCGCGCCAGCGGCTGCGCATCGTCGGCAGCGTCGTGCGATCGAAGATGGTCGACAACACGAGTCCGCTCGCGTACGGCTACACCGACAACCTCGCCGTCTGGTGCGACAACGGGCCGATTTTCAACGTGTCGAACATCTTCGGCGCGCGCGCCGGGCGTCGGCTCGGTCCCGACGACGGCGGCAATCGTCCGACGGGACGCGGCACCGCCGAAGACATCGACGTGCCGCAGGGGCGCCTGGCGATTGACGTGCCGCAGGAGCCTCGGCCCGAAACGTGGCAGGCCGTGCCGGTCACCGAGGAACAGCTGCGCAACGGCATCAACGTGATTCCGCCGGCGCTGCGCCCGCGCGTCGTGCTGCGATACGCCGACACGCGCGATCTGCTCGTCTCCGGTCTCGTCGAAAACGGCGGCGAGATCGCGCAGCACCCCGCGGTCGTCGACGTGCCGCTCGACAAAGGGCACGTCGTCGTGTACTCGAACAACCCCATCTGGCGCGGCGAAACCGAAGGAAGCTACTTCCTCGTCTTCAACGCGCTGCTGAACTTCGACCAGCTGAACGCGGGACGGAAGCTGGACCCGAAATGATGCTGAGATTGCTGATTTATGATTGCTGATTGCTGATTGATTGCTGATTGCTGATCGATTCCAGACTCGAAGCTGCCGACGAGCGTCTAAATTGCCAATCAATCAGCAATCGACAATCAGCAATCAGAAATCTGCAATCTGCAATTTCGAATTGGAGAACCCGATGGTGCGAGTGGCTTCATTCGTTGTGGCCGTTCTTCTCGCTGCCGGGTCGGCGGCGTCTCAGCAAGTCGTCTTCCAAACCATGCCCGGGGTTCCGCAGGGACCGGCGCGCGACACGTCGCAGCAGAAGCCGGGGACGGCGATCGTGCGCGGCCGCGTCTTTGCCGCCGACAACGGTCAGCCGCTGCGCAAGGCGCAGGTCCGCATCACCGCGCCCGAGCTTCGTGAGAACCGTCTCACGACGACGGATGCCGAAGGACGATACGAGTTCAAGGAGCTGCTTGCGGGCCGCTACACGGTGACGGCGAGCAAAGGCAGTTACGTCACGTTGTCGTACGGTCAGACGCGTCCGCTCGAGCCGGGCAAGCCGCTCGAGATCCTCGACAAGCAGACCGTCGAAAAAGTCGATCTGATGCTGCCGCGCGGCGGCGTCATCACGGGACGCGTCGTCGACGAGTTCGGCGATCCGGTCTCCGACGTGATGGTGTCGGTGCAGCGGTATCAGTTCATGCAGGGACGGCGGCGGTTGATGCCCGCGGGGCGCAACGGCATGACGAACGATGTCGGCGAGTTCCGGCTGTTCGCCATCCCGCCGGGTCAGTACTACCTGTCGGCAACGCTGCGAAACATGATGGGCTTCGGCGCCGAGAGCGACGATCGCTCCGGCTACTCGCCGACGTATTTCCCGGGCACGCCGAACGTAGCGGAAGCGCAGCGCGTGACGATTCGCGTCGGTCAGATATTGAGCGATATCAACATGGCGCTCGTGCCGACGCGAACGGCAAAGATCTCGGGCACTGCTGTCGACTCGCAGGGACGGCCGATGTCGGGGATGGTGATGGCGGTGCCGAAGGGCGAGTTCATGGGCATGTTCGGTCCGCCCGCGCAAATCCGTCCCGATGGATCGTTCTCGATCGGCGGCCTCTCGCCAAACACGTACACGGTGCAGGTGATGGGGCCGTCAGGACCCGACAACGAGTACGCCTCCGCGGAAGTCACGGTCAGCGGCGACGACGTCACGGCGGTTCAGCTCGTCGCAACGAAACCGATCCTCGTCGCCGGGCGCGTAATCGTCGATCCCGCGGCCGCTTCGTCGTTGCGGCCGTCGTCGGTGCGGCTGATGGCGCAGCCGGCCGTGATGGACGGCATGATGATCAACATGCTGCCGCCGTCGACCGTCAGCGACGATTTCGGCTTCGAGGTCAAGACGCGTCCCGGCAAGATGCGCCTCGCATTCGGCGGACCGCCGCTGCCCGGGTGGTCGATCCGCGCCGTGCGCTATCACGGCGAAGACGTCACCGACAGCGGCATCGATTTCAGGCCGGGGGAGAACGTTTCCGACGTCGAGGTCGAGCTGACGAATCGCATGAGCGACGTCTCGGGGCTCGTCACCAACGGCCGCGGCGACGCGGTGAAGGACTACACGGTGATTGCGTTCGCGCAGGATCGCGACCGCTGGACGATCGCCAACCGCTACGTCCGCAACGCGCGGCCCGATCAGGACGGGCGCTTCAAGCTGACCGGGCTGCCGCCAGGCGATTACTTCGTCGTCGCGCTCGATTCGGTCGATGGCACCGAGTGGATGGACCCGGAATTCCTCGATTCAATCAAGACGAAGGCGTCGTCTTTTTCTCTCGGAGACGGGGAGACGAAGACGCTCGATCTGAAACTCAACACGACGTCGTCATGATCGTGCGCGCGCTCGTCGCTGGCATGCTGCTGCTCCCGTCGGCCGTTCCGGCGCAGCCGCCCGCGCGGGACAATCCTCCTCCGACCGGCACGGCGATCGTTCGCGGCCGCGTTGTCGCCGCTGCCACCGCGCATGGGCTCGCAAAGGTGACCGTGCGCGCCATGTCGCCACCGCTTCGAGTGAACAAAGCGGTCCTCACGGATGCGAGCGGACGCTATGACATCGGCGAGCTGCCTGCCGGGCGCTATTCGATCACGACGACGAAGACCAACTACGTGCCGGCCGTGCACGGTCAGCTCCGTCCGCTTGGTCCCGGCAAACCGATCGACGTCGCGAACGGCGCGGTCGTCGATCATGTCGATTTCGCGCTGCAGCGAACCGGCGTCATTTCGGGAACGATCGTCGACGAATTCGGCGATCCCGCCGCGGTCGTGCAAGTCGCGCCGATGCGGTACATGTTCTTCAACGGAGAACGGCGACTGCAGATCGCCGGACCATCGAGCATGACGAATGATCTCGGAGAGTATCGGCTCTTCGGGCTCTTCCCCGGGCAGTACTACGTCTCCGCGACGCTGCGCAACAACAATTTCGGAAGCGAGAGCACCGAGCCGACGACATACGCGCCGACGTTCTTCCCGGGCACCGGCAGTTCGGCCGACGCGCAGAGGCTGATCGTCGCCGCCGGTCAGACTCTCAGCGGCATCAACATCACGCTGATACCCGTCATCGCCGCGCGCGTCAGCGGGACGGTGCTCGACACGCAAGGGCGGCCGCTCGCCAACGCAGGCGTCGACCTGATGCCGCGGGTCGGTTTTGCGCCGTCGGCCGGTGGCGCGTCGACGCGTTCCGACGGCACGTTCGTCATCAGCGGCGTCCCGCCCGGAGAGTACGCGTTGCGCGCGTCCGTGCAGGGACAGCAGGAGGAGTACGCGCTCGCCGACGTAACGGTCGCCGGCGGCGACGTGAGCGGCGTGCAGCTCGTCGCGACGAAGTCAACACCGATTCGCGGCCGGATCGTCTTCGAGCCGGGAAAGGGGAAGCCGCCTGTCGGGCCCGCGGTCCGGGTCACGGCCGTGCGCCCGTTTCCGATGGTTGGCGTCCCGGGCACGACCACCGGCAGGGAGGACGGCAGCTTCGAGCTGAAGACCGCATCGGGCCACGCGCACATCCGCGCCGCAGTGTTGGGCAGCGGCGACTGGCGGCTGAGCCATGTGCTCGTGAACGGCGTCGACGTGATCGACACCGGCCTCGACATTCCCGGTGGTGGCGGCTCCGTCGACAACGTGCTCGTCGAGCTGACGTCGCGTCACACGGAGATTTCAGGATCGGTCGTGGATGCGGCCGGCGATCGCGTTCGCGACTGCGTCGTCGTCGTGTTCGCGCAGGATTCGCAGCGATGGACGGGACCGACGCGCTATGTCGCTGCGACGCGGCCCGATCAGGAAAGCGTATTCCACGCGCGCCTTCCTGCGGGCGACTACTTCGCGGCTGCGTTCGAGCATCCCGAGCCGCAGGTGCCGACCGATCCGGAAGTCCTCGCGCAGCTGCGCGATCGCGCGATTCCGTTGTCGATTGCCGACGGAGAGACGAAGAAAGTGGAGCTGAAGCTCAGTCAGCCTCCGGTGTACTGATTCCCGGGCAGGCCTGAAGGGCTGCGCTACCGATGATTGCTATTGCTGCAGCGACATTAACGCTGCTCGCAGCGCAGCCCTTCAGGGCTGCTGCCGACCAGGCGTCGCCACGAACCGCGACGGCGACGATTCGCGGTCACGTCACGGCCGCCGACACGGGACAGCCGATTCGCAGAGCGCAGGTGCGCCTCACACAGATATATCCACGGTTCACTCCGTTAAGCATCGTTGGTCGAGCGGTCATGACGGATGCCGACGGCGCTTACGAATTCACGGCGCTGCCGGCCGGCCGCTACAACCTGTTCATCTCGAAGGCCGGTTATGTCGGCGCGCCGTGGGGACAGCAGCGTACCGGCGAAGGCGGAGAGCCGATCGACGCCGCCGCCGGCCAGACGATCGATCACGTCGACTTCGCGCTGCAGCGCGGCGGCGTTATCACCGGCCGCATCTTCGACGAGTTCGGCGAGCCGTTGTCCGGGATTCAAGTGTCGGTCATGCGCAGTCAGCCGATGAACGGTCAGCGTCAGCTGATGGCGATGTCGAGCGAGCAGACCAACGATCTCGGCGAGTTCCGGATCTACGGCCTCGCGCCCGGTCAGTACTACGTGCAGGCGGCGTGGAGGAGGTTCGGGCCGGGCGATCCGACATCGCCGGACCGCACCGGCTATCCGCCGACGTTGTTTCCTGGAACGACCGACGCGGGCGCCGCTCAGCGATTCACGATCGGTGCGGGGCAGACGATCGGCGATCTCGTGATGGCGCTGTCACCGATCAAGGCCGTGCGAGTCGAAGGCACCGCGATCGATTCGAACGGACGGCCGCTCGCCAACGCGCTTCTGACGATCTCGCAGGAAACGAGCACGTCCGGCTACTCGTCGGGACAGAGCGTCAGCCCCGAGGGCAAATTCACGCTGACGAACGTCACGCCCGGCGAGTACACCCTGCGTGTCCAGACGAACGACGATCGAAAACAGGTCGCGACGATGAAGCTGGCCGTCGGGGCGGAAGACATCAGGGACGTTCGGCTCGTTGCCTCGCCGCCGTCGACGATCTCCGGACGCATCGTGATCGATCCGGCGCAGGCAGCGTCGATGCCGGTCACCACGTTTTCGGTGAGCACATACTCCGTCGACCCACCGGTGACGGTCTATATCAGCGCGCCGCCCGTGAGGGTCGCCGAGGATCTGACGTTCGAGCTGACGCCTCCTTCAATCGGACGACACGCCATCAGTGTCATCAACCTCCCGACCGGCTGGTCGGTCCGCAGCCTGCGCGTCAACAACATCGATGTCACCGACGAGGGCATCGAGCTGAAGCCGAACGAGCGCATCTCCGGCGTCGAAGTCGAGCTGACAAATAAAGCGACGACGATCTCCGGAATCGTGAAGGACGGCAGAGGCGGACCGGCGAAAGAGTGCTGGACGCTCGTCTTTCCGGTAGACAGCAAACGCTGGAAGCCGAACTCACGATACATGAGAGCCTGGCGTGCGGCTGAGGACGGCCGATTCAGAGCCGCTGGGCTGCCGCCGAGCGATTACTACATCATCGCGCTCGACAAAATGGAGCCTGGTCAGAACAACGATCCGGAGTTCCTCGAGCGCATCCGCCCGAGAGCGACGAGCTTCTCGCTGGTCGAGGGCGAGACGAAGACGCTGGAGTTGAAGGTGAACATGGTCTTCTGAGATTGCTGATTTCAGATTGCTGATTGCTGATTGATTGCTGATTGATTGCTGATTGATTGCTGATTGATTGCTGATTGATTTATTGCCGCGGGTGACGCCGGGCATGTGGATCCGGATCGCCGCGTTTTAGTGCTTCGCTCGCTGTGATGCTGGATGCGGCGAGTATCGCGCATAACTGGTCGGCTTCGTCCAACAGCTCCGCGCACCGGGGACTTTTCGACAGGGCGCCCTCACCGATAATCTCGAGCCAAAACGCTGACTCGTCCGCTTCCTCGAGTGCGATGTTGATTCGTGCGATGAATTCCGCGCGCGACCGAGATCTGCGCGTCGCACGGTAATTGGCCCCCACACCGGTTCCAGAGCGCCGTAATTGATCGCCGATGTCGCGACATTCATCGGTATTCGCCAACGTCCTCACGAATCCCAGAAAATCGAGAGCGAACTTCTTCGTTCGCGCCTTCAGCACCTCTTTGTCGAATTCCATGGAATGGCGCATTTGCAGAATGCGCGCCGCGTCGATATCGCGCGCGCAAGTCGGTTCAACCGCCATTGAATCCAATCAACAATCAATCAGGAATCTGAAATCTGCAATCAGCAATCTCAGAACCCTGTCAAAAGAGATCTCCATACCAATAGAACACGTCTGCCGCCGACAGTGGTGTCGCGCGCGTGCCGCGCGCGGTGAGCGGCCGGATCATCATCACTGCCTTGGATGGCCGCTCGCCGACGATCTCGATCTGCGGCGGGCGGAATCCGGCCGGCAGCCACGCCCTGATCGACGGGCGCCGCTCTGCGGGATCGCGAGCGAGCAGCCCTTGCAGGATCGCGCCGGCTCGCGCGCCCGCCGGATCGCGGTCGTCGGCTTCGTCGAGCGTCCATTCCGATCCGCGCACGCGGACGACGACGTAGGCGCACGCGCTGCCGCCCTCCTCGGCGACGAAGAACTGCACGGCGCGCGCACCCGGAGCGTCGAGACCCGCCATCATCCGCTTCTTCGCGATCGCGTAATGAATGAGATCGCGATCGCGAGCGAGGTGGAAGCGATACCGGAACGCGCGCACTTCGTTCATCGCGGCGAGATCGGTCAGGTCGCGATCCTCACCGGTCCGCACGAGCACGGCCGGCGCGCCGTGCCGACTCGATTCGACGACCCGCAGGGCGAGGTCGCAGGTGGGAATCGGGGTGAAGCCCAGCCGCGCGTAGTACCCGGGATCGATTTCCGAGAACAGCAGCGCGAGATCGCAGCCGTCCGCGGCGGCACGTTCGATGAGCCGTTCGATCAGCGCGCGTGCATGACCGCGGCCGCGATGGCGCGGTTGGGTAAACACCGCGCCGATCCCGCAGGCTCGAATCGCGCGGCCGTCGAGCGTCGCGTCGAAGAGATATTCCTTTGCGCTGGCGAGCATCTGTCCGCCGTCGACGAGCGCCCAGTGGCGAAGATGCGCGCGGCCCCACGGCGTCGTGCGTTGCGCGGCGTTGTATTTCGCGTACGCTCTGCGGCTGAGCCCTTCGCTCCAGATTTCGAACGTCGACGCGAGAATTTCGTCGAGGAGCGGCCCTTCGGCCGCCACCAGCGCGATCATCGCGCCGGCGAGCCGGGAGGCGCCGGCGATCCGCCGCGGCGGAGCGCGCGGCCGGGCCGCGCGGACGTCATCCTGCCGTTGTCGAGCACGATCTCGCCGTTGACGATGACGTGCGAGATGCCGATCGGCGACTGCGCGGCGTTTCCAGGCACGCCGCGATCCTGGATCGCCGCGGGGTCGAAGATCGTAAGGTCCGCCTTCTTTCCGACCGCGACAACGCCGCGATCGGGCATCCCGAGCTGCGCAGCCGAGCGCCCCGTCATCTTCGCGACCGCGTCCGGCAGCGCGATCGCCTCGAGATCGCGGACGTAGCGCGCGAGCACGCGCGGAAACGTGCCGTAGCCGCGCGGGTGACGGCCGGTGAGCGAGCCGTCGGAGCAGACCAACACGAGCGGGCTCTTCACGAACGTCGTCAGATCGTCCTCCGACATCGAGGTCGCGATGACGCCGGTGCCGGGCCCCGCTTCCCGCATCATCTCGATCGCCGTCGTCACCGCATCTTTGCCGCGCGCCTCGGCGATCTCGGCGAGCGTCTTCCCGTTCAGCGACGCGTCGGGCCGGTAGCTCGTGATCAGCACGTTTCCGGCGCCGCCGATGTCGTTCAGCCCTCTCTCCCACGCGGCGCGGCTCTCGAAGTCGCGCGTCTCGATCAGCACGTACATCGACGACTGCCAATACGTGTACGGATACCAGTCGGCCATCACCTTCACGCCTTCGCGGCGCGCGTCCTCGAGAATCTTCAGCCCCTCCGCGGCACGTCCCCAGACCGGCTTCACGCCAAGCTTGATGTGCGAGATCTCGACCGGAATATGGTTACGACGGCCGATCTCGATCGCTTCGCGCCACGCCGCGAACGCCCCCTCGTTCTCGTTGCGGACGTGGCTCATGTAGTAGCCGCCGTACTTCGCGACGACCGCGCCGAGCGCAACGAGCTCGTCGGTCTTCGAGTAGAAGCCCGGGTCGTACTCGAGGCCGCTCGACAAGCCGATCGCGCCGTCCTGCATCCCGCGATCGACGAGCGCCTTCATCGTCTCGATTTCGGCGGCCGTCGCCGCGCGCTTGTAGTCACCGCCCATGACCGCCTTGCGGACCGTGCCGTGACCGACAGCGGTCGCGTAGTTGATCGCCGGACGCAGGCGCGCGAGCCGCTCGAAGAAGTCGGCGATCGGAAGCTCGCTGCCGCCGTCCTGTCCGACCACTGCCGTGGTGATCCCCTGCAACACCTGCGTCGATGCATCGGGCATCTCGTCGAGGCCGCGATCGGCGTGGCTGTGCATGTCGATGAACCCGGGAGCGACGACTTTGCCCGCGGCATCGATGACGCGCTCGCCGGATTGCGGCGAAAGCGAGTCGGCGACCGCGACGATCGCGTCGCCTGCGACCCGCACGTCGGCTCGCCGCGCGGGGATGCCGGTTCCATCGATGAGCTGTGCGTGCTGAATCAGAATGCCCGGCGGACGTGGGTTCCCCTGTGCAAACACGAGCAACAGGCCCAAAAAAATGACACGGATTGTCATGTTGCGCCGATTGTATGGCAGTTCAAGTCGATCAGTTCGCAATCCGCGCCGGCCGGTCGAGCGACAGGGTGTCGGCGCTGTTCGAGCGCGCGTACGGCATGTCGCCCGACAGCGTGCTGAACGGCACGGGGCGCGAAACCTTCGACGCGATCCGGTTGCTAAAGATCGCCGATCCCGCGCAGTACGAACCCGAGCATGGCGCCGATTATCCCCGCAGCCCGTTCGGCCAGGCTCTGCGGCAGATCGCGCAGCTCACGAAAGCGAACGTGGGACTCGAAGTCGCGTTCGCCGACGTCGGCGGCTGGGACACGCACGTGAATCAGGGCGCCGCGCAGGGGCAGCTCGCGTCGCGTCTCGACGATTTCGCGCGGTCGATCGCGGCGCTCGTCTCCGACCTGGGCGATCGCATGGCCGACACGGTCGTGCTGACGATGTCGGAGTTCGGGCGTGCGGTCAAGGAGAACGGAAACCGCGGCACCGATCACGGCCACGGCAACGCGATGCTCGTCATCGGCGGGGGCGTCGGCGGCGGCCGTGTATACGGCGCGTGGCCAACTCTCGACGTCGATCGGCGCTACGATGGACGCGACCTCGCGGTGACGACCGACTTCCGCGACGTGTTCGCCGAAATCGTCGTCAGGCATCTCGGCGTCGGCGACGCGCGCGCCATCTTTCCCGGCTATCGCGTGTCGGCGGCGCGGTTCGCCGGCCTTTTCGCGTAGCGGTACAATCATCGGCGTGCGGCTCGAAGATCTCCCGACACCACAGGTCGTGATCGATCGCCGGCGTCTCGTCGCCAACATGGATCGCGTCCAGCAGCTGGCGTCCGCGGCGGGGATGCAGCTGCGCCCCCACGCGAAAACGCACAAGTCGCCGATCGTCGCGAAGTGGCAGCTCGATCGGGGCGCGTCCGGCATCTGCTGCGCCAAGGTCGGCGAGGCCGAGGTGTTCGTCGGCGCCGGCTTCGACAGCGTCCGGCTGCCGTATCCTGTCCACCCGTCGAATGCGCCGCGTCTGCTCGCCCTGATGGACTACGCGGCCCTTTCGATCATCGTCGATCACCTCGAGGTCGCCCACGGCTGGTCAGAGGCGATGCGGGCCGCGGGCCGGACGCTCGACGTGCTCGTCAAGGTCGACGTCGGCTTTCACCGCTGCGGAATCGATCCGAAGGGCGACCCGATTGGCTTCATTCGGGCGATTGCGTCGATGCCCGGGCTGCGATTGCGCGGATTGCTCAGCCACGCCGGGCACGGGTATCAGGCATCGTCGGAGGAGCAGCTGTGCGCCGTCGCCCGGCAGGAAGTCGAAACGCTGATCGACATTCGCGATCGCGCCGCGGCGTCGGGCATCGCGCTCGATGAAATCTCGGTCGGCGCCACGCCCACGCTCCGCTTCAGCGTGCGCCAGCTCGGCATCACCGAGCTGCGTCCCGGCAACTACGTGTACTTCGATCGCACGCAGGTGGCGCTCGGCGCCGCGACATTCGACGACTGCGCGCTGACGGTGCTCGCGACGGTCGTCTCGAAGCCGGCGAAGGATCGAATGGTGCTCGACTCCGGCAGCAAGACGCTGACCAACGATCAGGCGCGCGGCATCACCAGGATGCCGGGGTTCGGCGCGGTGCTGGACGCGAACGGCCGCGTCGACGAGACGCTGACGATCGAACGCCTCTCCGAGGAGCACGCGACGGTCCGCGTCGACGGCCTCACGACGCTCGAGCCCGGCGATCGCGTGCGCATCGTGCCGAATCACGCGTGCGTCGTCTCGAACCTCGTCGACGTGGTGCGGCTGGTCGAGGGCGATCACGTCGTCGACACGCTTCCGATTACGGCTCGTGGACGGATTACCTAGAACGTTCTTGAGATATAGTCACTCAGCGTCAGCGCGAACGAAATCAACTATCCACCTCTTTCGTTGACGGTGTGACGATTCGATGGCGGACAACAAGGAAAAACGGCAACTCGGAGACGCGCTCGGCCTGGTCGAAACGCGCGGGCTCGTCGGCATGATCGAGGCGGCGGATGCGATGGTGAAGGCGGCGAACGTCGTCTTCGTCGGGTGGCAGAAAGTCGATGCCGGCCTCGTCACCGCGATCGTGCGCGGCGACGTCGGATCGGTGAAGGCGGCAACCGATGCGGGCGCCGCCGCCGCGCGGCGCGTGGGCGAGCTGGTCGGCGTCCACGTGATCCCGCACCCCGCGGACGACCTCGAGAAAATCTTTCCTATCTCCTGAAATTGCTGATTGCAGATTGCAGATTGCTGATTGATTGCTGATTGATTGCTGATTGATTGCTGTTGATTGCTGATTGAATTGAATGAACGACTCAATCAATGACTCAATCAATGAAGCAATCAATCTGCAATCAGCAATCAGAAATCTGCAATCTCTTCTTTCTCCTTCTTCGCCTCGGCCTGATCCACGCGCTGAGATCCTTCAGCAGACCTTCGTTGCCGATCACGAGCAGCGGCTGGCGCGGCGCCTTCAGCAGGTTGAAGAACCCGCCGTCGGCGCCGCGAGCGTAAATCTCCCGGCCGTCGGTAAGCACCTGCACCGACCCGCCGCCGCCGGTCGCGTCGAACAACCGCTCGCCGAACTCCTCCTTCAGAATGCGGACGACCTGATGCAACTGGTGGACGCTGAAGCCGCGCCGTCTGAGATCCGCGAGCACGAGGAGCTCGAACAGCTCGATCGGCGTGTACCGCCGCTCGGTGTAGCCCCCCGCCGCGGTACGCCGTGGACGCATGGTCGGAATGAGAAGGCCGCCCGCGTCCCACACCTGGAGCTGCCGCGCCGTGAGTCCCGTCAACGCCGCGACCTCGCGCGACGAGTAAGTCTTCTTGAGCCTCATGCGAGGCGATCGGCGGCTGCAGCGCCCGCGAAGTCCTTCTCGGTGAGGCCGCCTTCGCTGTGGGTCGAGTACGTCAGCGTCACCCGCTTGTAGTTGATCAGGATGTCGGGATGGTGATCCGCCCTCTCCGCCTCCGGCGCGAGTCGGTTCACGAACGCGACCGCTTCCGGGAATCCGGCGAAGGTGTACTGCTTCTTGATCGCGTCCCCTTCGAGGGTCCAGCCGCGGAGCTTCTTCACCCGTTCTTCGATTTCGGCGCGAGACAGTTTGGGCATGATTAATTCTCCGGCCGGCGCGCGCGAACCTCGTCGAGCCTGGCGCGCGCGGCTTCGACCGCTTCGAGCGATTCCTTCTGCAGCTCGATCGCCGACGGCCCTTCGGTGGGACTGATGAAGGCGCTGCCGGCGATCGTGCGATGGTACGCCCGCTCGGCCAGCTGGAGCGCCTCGAGCGCGGCGGCGTGTTCGCGCTGCCATTCGAGCCAGCGCGTCAGGCGATCGACCGCGTCCTCCCGCGTCGCCCCGGCGCATTCGACGCCGAACCGATCGCCGTTGTCCTCGCGCTCCGCGTGCGCGATCCAATCGCCCTCGCGCTCGACGCACACGATGCGGAGAGACGGGTCGTTTGTCATTACAAATCCCCGAAACGCGACGGCTTCACGCGCTCGAGCAGCGGATCGATCCTGCCGTCCAGCATCGCGTCGGCGACGAGCTGAGCGGTGAGAGGCGCGAGCAGAACGCCGTTGCGGAAATGACCGGTTGCGTACATCACCTCGGGGACGGCGCGCGAGGCGCCGATGACCGGCAGCGCGTCGGCGGTTGCGGGACGCAGGCCGACGCGCACATCGCGGAACGACGCGGTCCAGGCGTGCGGCGTCAGATCGCATGCGGCGCCGAGCAGATCGTGCACGCCGCTCACCGTTGCGCGCTCGTCGAATCCCGCCTCTTCCGCCGTCGCGCCGACCAGCACGGTGCCATCGTCCCACGGCACCATGTAACAACGCCGGCTCCATGTCACGCGGCGCAGCGGCGGCTCGCTCCATCCCAGATGCAGCAGCTGGCCTCGGACGGGACGAACGGGTACGCGCGTCATCACGCCGTCGATGTCGATTGCGCCCGACCACGTGCCCGCCGCCAGGACGACGGCGCCGCTCGTCAGCGATCCGCGGTCGGTGTCGACGAGCACCTCGGCGCCGCTGCGCCGAATGCGCCGGACGCGGCTTTGCTCGACCAGCTGTGCGCCGTGGCGGCGCGCCGCCGCGACGAGCGCGTGCGTCAGCTGTGCCGCGGCGACGAACCCGTGATTCTCGATCAGCAGACCGCCCGCGACGCCGTCCGCGAGCAGCGGCTCCTCGGCTCGCGCCGATGCGGCGTCGAGGAGAAGTGACGGAACGGCGCGCCGGCGCAACACGCTGGCGATCGTCCTCAGCGCGGCAAGCTCGCTCTCGTCCGTCGCCACGTCGAGCGTGCCGGTGCGGCGATACGGTACGGCGATGCCGCTGTCGTCGGCAACGCGCGCGATGAAGTCATCGTACAGATTCAGGCTGCGGACGGCGAGATCGAGCAGCGGGCTGTCTTCGCGCGCCTCGATGTAGGGCGCAAGGACGCCGGCCGACGCCTGCGTCGCTCCCATTGCAACGGGCCGCTCGTCGACCACCTCGACCGACGCGCCGCGGCGCGCCAGTTCGTACGCGACGGCGCATCCGACGATGCCCGCGCCGACGACGAGGATGTCGGAGGGACGCGACGCCATCCATGATCAGCTTATCTCCAACGCCAACGACAACGAACCCTTCACGGATTCCGCATCGTCGATCGCGCGCTCGACCTGTCGGGCGGCTTCGGCATGTTCAAGAAGAGCGAGCTCGAACGGCTGTTCCGCGATTGCCGCGCCGGCCGCTTCCATCCGGCGAACTCGGCGTTTGCGCACGAGCTCGTGGCCAAGCTGACGCTTGGGATCAATCCGGACGAGCAACCGAGGTGGGGATAGGGCTGGGCGCTGGGGACTGGAACCGCACACGCTCGCCTGAAAGGCTCGCGCTACCGATCGTGATTATCAAGCACCGGCAACGTGACGAATGACGGCAGCGTCGCCGAGCGGAAAACCCTGTGGGTCGCCTTGCGATAATCCGAATCCTTCGCATGGTAGATGTCGACGAAGGTCTGCGGATTGCGATCGAACATCGGGAACCACGAGCTCTGGACTTGAACCATCAGCCGGTGGCCTTTGAGGAACGTGTGGTACTTGTCGCCGAGCGTGAAGGCGAGCTTCGCCGGCTGATTCGGGACCATCGGTTCGGGCCTGCTCATGCTGTTCCGGAATTTCGCGCGCAGGATGTCGCCGGCGAGCAGCATCTGAAAATGTCCCATCGGCGCCGGCAGATTTCCAGGATACACGTCGATCACCTTGACGACCCAGTCGCCGTCGGTTCCAGTGGTCGAGACGTTGAGGCTGACGTCGATCGGTCCGGCGATCGTCAGATCCTCGGCGAGCGGCGGCGTCTGATAGACGAGCACGTCCGGACGGCCCCAGACGAACCGCTGATCCTCGACCATGAACAGGTGACCTTCCGTCGTCGTGATCTCCGCCGTGTAGGGCACCGGCTTCGCCGGATCGCTGACGTAGTCGTCGAACGCGTCATCCGATCGCACTGACGGCGCGTCGAACGACAGGCCGCCGTTCGCCTGTAAATAGACGTTGCGGGCGCGCGTGCCCTTCGGCGGCCACGCTGGATACGTGTGCCACCTGTTGCCGCCGGTCTCGAACACGATCGCCTCACCGAGGTTCAGGCGGCCCTTGTCCTTCAGATAGAAGTTGAAGAACGGCAGCTCGATCGTGGTGCGAAAGTGCTCCGCCGTCTTCGATCCGAACTCGATCCTGCCGAGCGAGCTGCCGTCGCCGCGCGCCCATCCGCCGTGCAGCCACGGTCCGACGACGAGCGACGTCTTGTTCGCGGGGTTCTTCTCCTTCATCGCGCGGTACATGCGGAACGGGCCGTAGAAATCCTGCGCGTCGAACCAGGCGGCGACGATGAGCACCGGGTGGTTGATGTTCTCGAGATCCTTCGGCACGTTGCGCGCCTGCCAGTACTCGTCGTACGTGCCGTGCGCCAGGTGATCCTTGTAGGTCGGCACATCGTCTGCAAAATATCTCAGCGCGTTGGCGGCCGATCCCATCTCGAGGAAGAAGCGGTAGCCGTCGGGGGTGCCGTAGTCGAACCGCTCGGTGTCGCGCTCGTTCGGCGCCACGCGCGCGCGGGCGTTGGTCGACATCCAGTTGAAGCCGTACATCAGCTGATATGCGCCGCCGGAGTGATAGTCGTCGCCCAGGAACTGATCCTGCGGCGGCGCCTGCGGAGACGAGGCCTTCAGCGCGGGATGCGCGCCGATCATCCCCATCGACACTTCCCACCCGTCCCACGAGATGCCCCACTGCCCGACGCGGCCGTTGTTGTTCGCCACGTTCTTCACGAGCCAGTCGATCGTGTCCCACGTATCGGTGCTCTCGTTCGGCTTCGTGGCCCCGCGAGTATAGGGAAGCGCCTGCGGCTCGCGCGAGGAGAGCGAGTCGGCGCCCGCGGCCGACGGCGATGCCCGCCGCAGCGCGGGCTCGAGCGGGGGTGGGGCTCCGCGAACATAGGGGACGTGATGGATGAACTCGCCTTCGGACTTGAACTTTCCGCGCGTGTCCTGGTAGACGAAGACGTAGCTCTCTCTCGCGAATTCGTTGTTCGGGCCGAGAACGGTGCGGTAATTGTCTGCGCCGTACGGTCCGATGCCGTATGCGGTGCGCGTCATCAGGATCGGATAGCGCGCCGTCGTCTCCTTCGGCGAGTACACGATCGTGAAGAGCTTCACGCCGTCGCGCATCGGGATGTAGACCTCGCGCTTGACGTAGTGCGCCTTCACGTCGTACGGCGTCTGCGCCGGCGTCTGCGCGATGAGCGCTGCAGCCGCGAGCAGCACGCCCGCGACGACAGTCGTTGTCACGCGTCGTTTGTCCATATTGAGCCTGCGGTCATACTATGGTAGTACCCAGGTATGAAAATCGCGTTGTCGGTTCCGGACGAACTGTTTGAATCCGCCGAACGACTCGGCAAACGCCTCGGAATATCGCGCAGCCGCCTGTATGCAACGGCCCTCGCCGATTATGTTGCGAAACATCAGAGCCGGAAGGTGACCGCGCGACTCAATGCCGTGTATACGAACGAAGACAGCGGGCTCGACAAACGGATCCGTCGCGCCCAGCGCCGCTCTCTTTCACGGAACGCATGGTAATCGAACGAGGCGACGTCTGGTGGGCTGATTTGGGAGAACCGGGCGGATCGGAACCGGGGGATCGCCGTCCGATCCTTGTCGTGCAGAGCGATTCATTCAATCGAAGCCGATTGCGTACGGTCGTGGCCCTGGTCTTGACCTCTCTTTCGATGAGCGATCCGGACGCATTCATGGTTCGCTGCTGAAGGACGTCGAGAACGGCTTGCGGCTCGTGCTCGATCTCTGATGGCACCGGTCATCGCGAGTTGGCGGTCAGTCCCAGCAGACGCGCCGGATTTTGTCTGGACATCTGATCGATCTCGCGCTCGCTGAATCCTTTCGCGGCCATCGCCGTCAGGAACTCGCCGTAGCCGTCGGGCGGCAGCGGGTTTCCCTTCTGACCGAGATCCGACGACAGGATGCACGACTGCGCGCCGACCTGGCGGATCGCGTCGGCGATGCGATCCATCCGTTGCTGAGCGTCGGCGCTGTGGAGCGTGCTGCCGACGAATTCGACGAACGCGCCGAGCGACGCCGCTTCGCGCATCTGCGCGACGTTCATCTCGATCGGCGCATTTGAGGCGTGCGTCACGACCAGGTGCTGCACACCCTGCTGCCGCGCTTCGCGAAGCAGCATCAACCCTTCCTGCGACGACACGTGCCCGGTCGCCAGCACGAGCTGATGCTTCGCGATCGCCGAAATGACCGCTTTCGTCTCGGGCAACAGCGCGCCGCCGCTCGATACGCGCACGAACGGACGATTCTCCTTCGAGTAGCGCACCTGATTTTCAGCGTCGAACGTCGACATCCAGACGACGCGGCCCCATCCGCCGGCGACTTGGGTGAGGTGTTCGACCGCCGCGGGGTTCATGCCGCCGACCGAGAGATTCAGATCGATGCCGCCGAACACTTCCAGACCCGGCGCCTCTTTGCGCGCGAGGTACGCGAGCCCCGCGGTCGGATCGTAGTGATTCTTCAGAACGAGGCCGCGCATGCCTTTCGTGCGCGCCAGCTTCGCGACGTCGATGCCGTCGATGGAACGCGGCACGTTGTCGGGATCGGAGTGAACGTGGATGTCGATCGTTCCGCGGAGCAGTTGCGCGGAGTCGCGCCCGGCGCCTTGCGGACCGGTGCGCGCCGCGGTGCGTCCCAGCGCGGCCAACAGCGACAGCATGACGGCGACGAAGGCGATGCGACTGCCGGTGCTCACGCCACCTCGCAGATTCGATCTGGAATCGTAATCGCAATCGTGAAGTCAGCGATCCTAAATAATCAGCGGACGCGGCGGCGGCCCGGGCTCAGTTGAATCGGCGCCGGGCAGTCGTTGACGAACGTCGATCGCGTGCCGACGAATCGGCTCGCCGGCGTCACCGGCGCGGTGCAGAGGCCGCGATCGCGGGCGACGTCGCGATGCGACGTGAAGGGAGCGGAGTAGAACGGCGTGTACGCGGCGCCGTACGGAACGGCATACGGCAGAAACGGCGGCGCACCGTGATAGTACCCGGGATAGTCGTCGTACCCGTAGTGCGTGGTATTCGGCGTCTCGGGGCCGTGGCCGACGATCAGGACTTCGGGCGCCGTCGACAGCGACGCGAGAATGCGCGCAGCGTTGGAGGCCGCCTCGGCGCGCGCCGCGGCTTCGCCTTCTTCGCGGCCGCTCTTCAGCATCGCCATGATGATGGCGTCGCTGAGCCCCTGCTGCTTGAGCGTCGGCAACTGCTCGGGCTCGATCGGAAAAATCGTCTTGTCGCGATCGATCAGCGCGAGAATCACCGGCTCGGACACGCCGGCTCTCGACAGCGCGACGATTTGATCGACGGTCGCGGCGTCCGCGCGCTCCGGCACGAGCGCGGCCGCGCCAACACACAACACGAACGCCAGAATCGCGCGCATGCCCGCGAAGAGTGCAACCCGCTCGCCAGCGTAGAGGCCCCGGAACATGCGGTCATTCTAGCAACGGACTGCTCTCGCTCAAGGACACATTCACGTGAAATGGACAGTCGGACGGCGGGAGCTGATCTGATAAGCTGCATATTTACGCGGACTTACGTTGATTTGCGTCCCTGCCGGCCGGGTACGCCGCTTGCCTCAGGGGGACGCGAGGAGTTTCCGTCATGCTTTCGAATCGACTCGCGTTCGCTGCGTTGGCCGTCGCCTGCGTCGCCGCTGCGGCGGGAGGCGGATATCTCGCCTCGCGGCAGAATGCGGTTCCGGCGCCCGCTGCCGCGCAGACGCAGCCCGTGGCCGCGACCACACCTGCGCCCGCAGCGCCTGCGGCTGTAGCCGAACGTCCCGTCCAGGAAACCGAAGCGGTCGTCGCTGAGCCGAAGACACCGGTGAAGAGCGAGGCGCCGAAGATCGCGGCGGCGAAGCGAGCGGAGAAGGCTCCCGCCCGCGCCGCGGCGACTCGGCAACAGCCTCCGCCGCTCGCGAGCACGTGGCCGTCGAGCGCGGCGGGATCGCAGCCGTCTCCTGCGACGGCGCCTGCGCCGACGACACCGGTCGAGCCGCCCGCCGCGCCAAGGCCCGACGAGCACGCGGCACAGACGCCGCCGCCGGCGCCCGAGCCGCCGCAGAAGCAGTTCGAGGAGCTCGTCGTCTCGCGTGATTCGGTGATCGGTCTGCAAACCGAGAATCGGATCTCGAGCGACACCGCGCGCGTCGAGGATCGCGTCGAAGCGCGCGTGACGCGCGACGTCAAGGTGGGCGACCGCGTGGCGATTCCATCGGGCGCGCGCGCGATCGGCGCGGTGACGCTCGTCGAGCGCGGCGGCAAGTTCAAGGAGCGCGCGCGACTCGGCATCCGCTTCCACACGCTCGTGCTCGCCGATGGCACGCGCATCCCGATGAACACCGAAACGATCTTCCGTGAAGGCGACGCGCCCGGAAACAGCAGCGCCGCGAAGATCGGCGGCGGCGCCGTGGGCGGCGCGATCATCGGCGCCATCCTCGGCGGCGCGAAAGGCGCGGCCATCGGCGCGACGACCGGCGCCGGCGCGGGAACGGCCGCCGTCGCCGCCGGCGATCGCAGCTCGGTCGTGCTCCAGCCCGGCACGCCGCTCACCGTCCGCGTCCAGCAGCCGGTGACCGTGACCGTCGAAAAAGAGTAAGCGCAAACCCGGGCCCTTTCGTAGGATGATGAGGCGCTTCTCAGAAGGAGTTCCCTCATGCGTTTACATGTGCCCGTCCTGATCGCTCTTCTTGCGACCGCCGTTCCGCTCCTGGCGCAGCAGGTGACGAAGCAATCGGTTCCCGGCGTCACGAACTTCGCGCGGCTGGAAACGACGGTGGCGTGCGGCGGCGCGACGACGGCGGCGGCGGTGCCGGAAATCAAGAAGATGGGGTTCGCGTCGATCATCAACGTGCGGCAGCCGACCGAGAACGGCGCGAACATCGACGGCGAAGCGGCGGCGGCGAAAGAAGCCGGCATCAGGTTCTACAACATCCCGCTCAACGGGCAGGCCCCCGATCCGAAGGTCGCCGACACATTCATCGAGACGATCACGACACCGGGCAACGAGCCGGCGTACATTCACTGCGCCGCCGGCAATCGCGCCGCGGCGATGTGGATGATCAAGCGCCTCGTCGTCGATCACTGGGAGACCGATCGCGCGTTCACCGAAGCGACGGCGCTCGGACTCACGAGCCCGGCGCTGAAGCAGTTCGCGATCGACTACGCGGACACACACAAGCGCTGATCGATGGACGAGGTCACGCACCTCGCCCGCGATTCGGTCGCGACGGCGAGCGGCGCTGACTGGGGGCGCTTCGCGCCCGGCACCCTTCTCGCCGGGCGCTTTCGCATCGTCGCTCCCTTCGGCCGCGGCGGAAAGGCGCTCGTCGATTGAACCCCGACGATTTCCGTAAACACGGCTACGCGCTCGTCGACTGGATCGCGGACTACCTGGAACACTCCGACAAGTACCCGGTCCTCTCGCGCGTGAGGCCGCGCGACATCGTCAATGCGCTCCCGCCGGAGGCGCCGGAAGATCCCGAGCCGTTCGAGCAGATCATGCGCGACTTCGAACGCGTGCTCGTGCCCGGCCTCACGCACTGGAATCATCCGGGCTTCATGGCGTACTTCGCGATCACCGGCAGCGCTCCCGGCGTGCTCGCCGATTTCCTGTCCGCCGCGCTCAATCAGCAGGCGATGCTGTGGCGCACGTCGCCCGCCGCGACCGAGCTCGAAGAGGTGACGCTCGGCTGGCTGCGCAAGCTGATCGGGCTGCCCGGGACATTCGAAGGCGTCGTCTACGACACGGCGTCGATCGCGACGATGCATGCGCTCGTGGCGGCGCGCGAGGCGGCGGTCGCGGACGTGCGCGCGAAAGGGCTCGCCGGACGCAGCGACGTGCCCGCCGTCGCGGTGTACTGCTCCGATCAGACGCATTCATCGATCGACAAGGCGGTGATCGCGATCGGCCTCGGGCATCAGTCGCTGCGCAAGATTCCGACCGACCGCGACTTCCGCATGCGCGTCGACGCCCTCGAGGCGCAGATCGCGCGCGACCGCGCCGACGGCGTGCTGCCGATCGCGGTCGTGCCGACCGTCGGCACGACGTCGACGACCAGCATCGACCCCGTGCCGGCGGTGGCAGACGTGTGCGCGCGCGAGAGGCTGTGGATGCACGTGGATGCGGCCTACGGTGGCGTCGCCGCGATGCTGCCGTCGCACGCGCACGTGCTCGCGGGCGCCGATCGCGCCGACTCCATCGTCGTGAACCCCCACAAGTGGCTGTTCACGCCGTTCGACCTGAGCGCGTTCTACTGCCGCCGGATGGCCGTCGTCCGCGCGGCGTTCTCGCTGACGCCGGAATACCTCCGGACGCCCGAGGCGGCGGATGTAAAGAATCTGATGGACACCGGCGTTCAGCTCGGCCGCCGATTCCGCTCGCTGAAGTTGTGGATGATCCTCCGCTCCTTCGGCGCGCGCGCGCTGAGGGCGCGGCTCGCGGAGCACATCCGGCTCGCGCAAGAGCTCGCGTCGTGGATCGACGCGCATCCCGATTTCGAGCGGCTCGCGCCGGTGCCTTTCAGTGTCGTCTGCTTCCGTTGGAAGCCGGCGGGCATGTCGTGGTCGGACGCGGAGGTCGACGCCGCCAACGAGCGGCTGCTCGACCTGGTGAACGCGAGCGGCGACATCTTCCTGTCGCACACGCGGCTGCGCGGCCGGCTTGCGATTCGCGTGGCGATCGGGCATCTCCGGACCACGGACGAGCACGTCCGCCGCGCGTGGGATCTCCTGCTCAGCTCTCGCGAGCTCATCTCAACTCCTTGAAGGCACTCGCCTTGCACGTCTTCGGTTCGGACAACTGCCGGGGCCGATAACTCGCTCCGGCGATTCGATAAAGGAGTGGGAAAGTCATGCGAGGTGTACTCAAGGTTCTTGTGGTGGCAGGCGCGCTCGCTCTCGTCCTCGCGCCCGCGGCAGCGGATGCCGAGGGCTACTTCAGTCCCTGGGCCTCGACTCAGGCTGGCAGCAGCTTCAACAACGGACGCGCCGGCCTCGGCTTCGATGCCGGCGGCATGGGCGCGGGAATCATCGGCGGCGAGGTCGACTTCGGCTGGAGCCCGAGCTTCTTCGGGACGCAGAACGACTTCGGCAACAACAGCGTCATCAACCTGATGGGCAACCTGATCGTCGGCGTCCCGATCGGCGGCACGCGCGGCGCGGGGGTGCGTCCGTTCGCGACGGCCGGTCTTGGTTTGCTGCGGACGCAGATTGACGGCGGCACGATCGCCAACGTGCGATCTTCGAACAACGAGCTGGGCTGGAACGTCGGCGCGGGTGTGATGGGCTACTTCAGCGATCACTTCGGGCTGCGCGGCGACATCAAGTACCTCCGGGGCTTCGAGGATCTGAACACCGGCAACACCGTGATCGACTTGAACGGTAAGAACCAGCTGCATTTCTGGCGAGCCGACATCGGCGTGGTTATTCGGTGACGGTGTTGGGATTCGGGATTCGGGATTAGGGATTCGCAGCGAATCCCAAATCCCGAATCGAAAGTTTGAAGTCTGAAGTACGAAGCACGAAGTGAAAAGCTTGCGTGCTTCTGACTTCGTACTTCCGACTTCTGACTTTTTCACGCGGCATCGAATCCCGAATCACGAGAGTCGCCACAACTCTCTCCACGTCACTCCTTCGTCCTCGGTGACGAGAGCGACGACGCCGTGCGCCGGGAAGTCGTCTTCACTCCCGCCGACCAGCAGTGCGCGCAGCCGGGGCAGATGCGGAAAATGTCCCGCGAGCAGGATGTCGCGCGTCTCACCATAGAGCCGATCGCGCAGCCACTGCGGCGGATCGGCTGGCTGCAGATCGCGAGTCGCCGAAAGTTCCGCGAGCGCATTGCACGCGGTCCAGAACGCCTGCGCCGTCTGCTTCGCTCGCAATTTCCCGCTGTGCCACACGACGACCGGGCGCGCGCCGCGCGCCGCGGTTTCCTTCGCCAACCGATCGACGCTCGCGCGCCCCGCCGGCGACAGCGGCCGCTGCGCGTCGATCGCTTCATCGACCGCTTCGCCGTGGTGGACCAGGAAGAGGTGCACGAGAAGGACCAAGTATATTGGCAAGGTTTCGTGTGCTTCACGTTTCGTGGTGGATCTCCGATGGAACGGATAGCCCTCGGTGGTTGGTTGCTCCTGCTCTGCGTGCTGTTCGTCGTGTGGCAGCCACTGACCCTGGGGCTGTCGGCGTCGAGCGTGATCGATGCGCTGCCGGTTCGCGGGCTGCCGCTGGCAATTGTGCTCGTCGTCCGCGTACTGGCCGCCGCGCTCGGCATTGGCGCCGGCCTCGCCCTGATCGGCCGGCGTCCCGGCGCGGTCGCGCTGGCGAAAGTCTCGCTCGTCGTTTCGGGTGCGACCGACCTCTTCGTCTACCTCACGCCGTACTTTCCAAGCAATCGCGCACCGGGCGATACGATGATCGTTGTCGCCGCATCGCTCGCCTACTATGCAGTCTGGCTCGCGTATCTCTACCGATCGAAGCGGATTCGACGGACATTCGGCCACGACATTTCTTGAACGCGTGGGGCCCCACCTTTTCATATGCGGCGGGGCCCCACCCCCGCCGCTGTTGCTCGGCGCATACGCGCCTCGCAACGGCTCAAGGCTGTCACGCGCTGACGCCCTCGCGCCGTAGCGCTCGGGCGTATCTAGAACAGGACGTCGCAGACAAACGTCACAGCGGCAGCATCGGCGCTCATATAATCGCGCCATGCTGAAGACGCTGTTCGTCGCCGCCGCGGTCGCCGCCGCGACGCTCGCGCCGCAGAACGACTCGATCCGGCAGGACGATCTGCGCGCCGATCTCTTCTTTCTCGCGGGCGACTCGCTGCGCGGACGGTTGACCGATACCGAGGAGAACGGCGCCGCCGCCGATTTCATCCGCTCGCGGTTCGAGCGCATGGGTCTGAAGCCGGCCGCGCCGAACAATTCGTACTTCCAGGGGTACAACCTGATGACCGCGACGCTCGGCGACGGCAACGCGCTCGACATCATCGTGGCGGACGGCGCCAGCCGCCATTTGCGGTCGGGTCAGGATTTCTACCCCCAGCGCATCAGCGCGAGCGGCCGCGCGACCGGCGACGTCGTGTTCGCCGGCTTCGGCATCACGGCGCCGCGGCTGCAGTACGACGACTACAACGGCGACGTGCGGGGCAGGATCGTGCTCGCGCTCGACCACGAGCCGGGCGAGCGCGATCCGAACAGCCCATTCGACGGCGTCGTGACGTCCGAGTGGTCGACGCTGTGGCGGGGGGTGCTCGCGGCGCAGCAGAAGGGGGCGCGCGCGGTGCTGTTCGTCAGCGACGTGCACAACCATCCGGGCGCGGCGAACTTCGAGGCGGCGGCGCGCAACGTCTGGCCCGAAATGCCCGCGCGCATCCTTATTTATACGCTCGCGGCGTGGGCCGACCGCATCCACATTCCGGTCGCGCAGATTTCGCCCGCCCTCGCCGCATCGCTCGTCGCTGGCACGGGGAAATCGCTCGAGCTGAAGAAGCGCTACGACAACAACGCCTCGCAGCTCGTGCGGCGGAGCGATCAGTGGCCGTTCCTTCAGAGCGGCGTGCCCGCGCTCGGCTTCATGACGGGTCTCCACCCCGATTACCACACGCAGTACGATCGGCCGGAGAAGATCAACTACGCCAAGCTCGAAGAGATCGCACGGCTCATCCACCAGGCGAGCTGGGAGATTGCGAACGCCGACTCGCGCCCGAATTCGAGGTGATCGATGCGGAGGCTCGTCATCGCCGCGCTCGGGATCGTGCTCTTCTCCTCGCTCGCCGAGGCGCGCGTCGTCCGCCTGCGCGTCGAGCGGCGCGAGGTCGTGCTGAACGGCCGTCCGTTCGGCGCGGCCGGCCCGTACGAAAAGCTGATCGGCACCGTCGATTTCGGGCTCGATCCCGATGCGCCGGCCAACGCGCTGATCGTCGACCTGAAGCTCGCGCCGCGGAACGCCCGCGGCGAGGTCGAGGCGTCAGCCGATTTCTATCTGCTGAAGCCGGTCGATCCGCGCCGCGGCAACGGCCGGTTGTTCTACGAGGTCGGCAACCGCGGCGGCAAGAGCCTGCTGGCGACGTTTCAGAAAGCCGCCGCGTCGCTCGATCCGGCGACGGAGGCGGAGTTCGGCGATGGGGCGCTGATGCGTCAGGGGTTCACGCTGCTGTGGATGGGATGGCAGTGGGACGTGCCCGAGCGCGAAGGCGTGATGCGGATGCGGATGCCGATCGCAACCGAGAACGGCAAACCGATCACCGGCCTAGTCCGCGGCAACTTCATTCTCAACGAGCGATCGAACACGGCGCCCGTTGCGGATCGCAATCACCTGGCGTACGCGCCGCTCGATCCGGCGAGCGCCGACTACGTGATGACGGTCCGCGACGACCCGACTGCTCGCGGCAGCGTGATTCCGCGTTCTCGCTGGCGCTTCGTCGACGCCGGTACCGTTGCGCTCGATGGCGGCTTCGAGCCGGGCCGCATCTACGATGTCGTGTACCGGAGTCAGAATCCGAAAGTCGTCGGCATCGGTCTGTCGGCGACTCGCGATCTGGTCAGCTTCCTCAAGTACGACGCCTCCCCCGACAATCCGTCTCCCGGCATTCGTCACGCGCTCGCGTGGGGTGTTTCGCAGAGCGGACGTTTCCTCAGGCATTTCCTCTATCAGGGATTCAACGCCGACGAGCGGGGGCGCAAGGTGTTCGACGGCGTCTTCGATCAAGTCGGCGGCGCCGGACGCGGCTCGTTCAATCACCGCTTCGGTCAGGCGTCGCGCGACGCGCTGCAGTACTTCAACATCCTCTTCCCGGTCGATCTCTTTCCGTTCACCGACGGACCTGAGACCGATCCCGACACGAACGTCACCGACGGCCTGCTCGCGCGCGCCGACAAGAGCGGCACGACGCCGAAGGTCTTTCATCTGCTGACCAACTCCGAGTACTTCAACCGCGCCGGCTCGCTCGTGCACACCGACCCGACCGGCACGCGCGACGCCGACATTCCACCGACGACGCGCATTTACATGATGGCGTCGGCGCCGCATGGACCGGGTCCGTTCCCGCCGGCGTCGAATCGCGGCGGCGGCATGGTCGGCCGCGCCGCCCTGAACCCGCTGAACTACTCGCCGGCGGTCCGTGCGCTGTTCCGCGCGCTCGATCGCTGGGCGGTCGACGACACGATGCCGCCGCCGAGCGCGTACCCGCGGCTGGCGGATGGGACGCTGGCCGCACCGGATCGCGCCGGCTGGCCGCCGATTCCGGGCTTCCAGTTGCCGCAGCAGCCGCTGCGCGCGCTGCACCTGAATTTCGGCGCCGACTGGGACAAGGGGATCGTCAGCATCGAGCCGCCCGAAGTCGGCAGGCCGTTCGTCGTCCGCGTGCCGGCGGTCGACGCGGACGGCAACGTGCGATCGGGCATCCGTCTGCCGGACATCGAGGTGCCGCTCGCCACGCACGCCGGCTGGAATTATCGCGAGGCGTCGATCGGCGCGCCGGATCGGCTCGCCGGCGAGATTGGATCGTACATTCCGTTTCCGCTCACGCGCGCCGAACGCGCGCGGACGAACGATCCGCGCCTCTCAATCGAAGAACGCTACCGGAATCGTGATGAATACGTCGGCAAGTACGCCGCCGCCACGCTCGATCTGGTCGCGAAGGGATATGTTCTGCCGGAGGACGTCGCCGATCTGCTGCAGCACGCCGTCGAGCACTACGAGTGGGTGACGAAAAAGTCGGACGTGAAAAGCCAAAAGTAAGAAGTACGAAGTCAGACGTAAGAAGTGACACGCAATGGCCCATCGTGACGCGGTGAATGACGCCAAGGAGGTTGCCATGACGAAAGGAAGATCGATCGCGGTCTGGGTCATCAGCGTGCTGCTCGCAGCGTTGTATCTGTTCACGGGAGGGACCAAGCTGGCCGGCATGCAGATGTACGTCGAAGCGTTCGCAAAATACGGCTATCCCGATTGGTTCCGGCTGGTCGTCGGCGCCGCCGAAGTGACCGGCGCCGTGCTGCTGCTCGTGCCGCGCGCCGCGTTGTACGGAGCCATCATGCTGTCGGTGGTGATGATCGGCGCGACGGTGACGCACCTGACGCATCAGGAAGCGCCGAATGCGGTGGTGCCGATCGTGCTCTTCGTCCTGCTGGCGTTCGTCGCGGCGAGCCGTCGCGAGACCGCCGTGCCCGCTCGCGCATGAACGATTGCCCGGCGTACTGAGCTGAGAGGAGGCGCCCTGATGAACGTGATGAACTTGACGAACACACA
>Ga0209057_1000529_pt1 | contig 34261 bp, 45 predicted proteins | sample GraSoiAngelo_146_FD_185903 | JGI IMG/M metagenome (GOLD analysis project Ga0209057, IMG submission 185903) | Grasslands soil microbial communities from the Angelo Coastal Reserve, California, USA - 14_1009_05_30cm (SPAdes) (version 2) | ecosystem: Environmental > Terrestrial > Soil > Grasslands ... | reverse complement strand
CAATGGACGATCATCAGGCACCGTCGATCGGCAAGCCGATGCCGGGCGTGGAGGTGCGGCTGGGCGAGGACGGGGAGCTGCTCGTACGAGGCGGCAACGTCATGGTCGGGTACTACAAGGAGCCCGGCAAAACCGCGGACATCATCGACAAGGACGGCTGGGTGCACAGCGGCGACATCGGCGAGCCGGGGCGCAACGGGCAGTTCAAGATCGTCGACCGGAAGAAGGAGCTGATCATCACCTCGTCCGGCAAGAACATCTCCCCGGCCAATCTCGAGTCGCTGGCGAAGTCGAGCCCGATCATCGGCCAGGCGGTGGCGGTCGGCGACGGGCGGAACTTCATCTCCGTGCTCGTCGTGCTCGACCCGCAGGTCGCGCCGATGTGGGCCAAGGCACGAGGCATCGAGGCCTCGACGATGGCGGCCCTGGCCGACGACCCGGCTGTGGTCGGCGAGGTGCGGCGCGCCTTGACCGAGGCGAACACCCACCTCTCGCGGGTCGAGCAGTTCAAGCGCTTTACGATCCTGCCGGCCGAGTGGTCGCCGGAGTCGGAGGAGCTGACACCGACGATGAAGCTCAAGCGGCGAGTGATTCACTCCAAGTACCAGCCGCAGATCGAGGCTATGTACTCAAGCCCGGCCGGTGGTCATGCAGTCGATCCGGAGCGGGAATCGGGATAGCCGCACTGGCGTCTGCAGGCGACGATTTGATCAAATCGCGCTGGCTGCAGGCCCGGAAGCGTCGCGACTTGATCAAGTCGCGGCTTATCCCGCGGACGATTTCCTCGCCCGATCGGGCTTGAAGTTCATCACCGCCTCCGTGAACAGCCGGGTGGCGATCCTTGTCTTCGGCTCGCCGGTGCGCGAGGCAAGTTTGGTGAGCTGGTCGATTACTCGGGGTTCGACATTGAGGCGATACAGCTGCTTGACAACGGTTTTTTCTTTCATGCCGACGAGTCTGGCGGCTCGCCAGGCCGGCGACTACCCTGCCTGTTAAGGAGAATGCTGTCGCTGGACGTCCTGGCCTGTTCGCAGCGCCTCACCGTCGACCTGCGAGTGCCCGCAAAGGCGTGATCCGGGCCACCATCCAGAGCAATCTCGAGCACTTCGAGCGTCGCGAGACGCCATCGCGGCAGTCGCCGGCGGCGGTGGCGATCGTCGTCTTGCTGGACGGCGGTGTTCCGATCGTGCCGATCTTCCAGCGCCCTCAGGACATGCCGCGGCACGCGGGGCAGATGGCGCTGCCCGGTGGTCGGGTCCACGCTGGGGAGGGTGCTGAGGACTGCGCGCTCCGCGAGCTGACCGAGGAGCTTGGCGTCAGCGCCGCGACGGTGGATGTGCTCGGGAAGCTCGACGACTTCGATACGCGGTCCGGCTTCACGATCACCCCGGTGGTGGTGTGGAGCGGGGCGGACGTGGCATCCCTCCGTCCCTCAAGGGCTGAGGTGGCAAGGCTCTTCCTGGTCGGCGGGCCGGAGCTGAGGCAAGCGGTGGCGGCCGCCTCACAACGGCCGCCGGATCAGTTCTCGCTGCGGCTCTCGGAGGTCGAGGTGTTCGCGCCGACGGCGGCAATGCTCTACCAGTTCAGCGAGGTCGCGCTCGACGGCCGCTCATGCCGGGTGGCGGACTTCCACCAGCCTCTGTGGACGCATCGCTGACGGCGCGCCGCAGGTCCGCAGAGGAGAAGCACGAATCTCAGCTGAGCTTGGCGGCCACGCGGTCGATGGTTGAGGGCGCCATGCCCGCGGCTTCGAGGTAGCCCGCCACGCCTCCCCACCGCCTCTCGATGTGGTCGAGCACCCCAAGGATGCGCTCGGGCGGGCAGCGCAGCTCATCGCGGAATGCGTCCCGCTTCTCGGCCGGCGCCTCGGCGATCCACCTCTCGTACTGCGGCGCCAGCTGGAGGTCGGTCTGGCCGTAGTCGGCCGCGATGTCGTCCGGCGCCACGCCGGCAACGGAGAGCAGCATGGCCGCGACCAGGCCCGTCCGGTCCTTGCCGGCGAAGCAGTGGAAGAGGACGCAGCCCTCGACGCCGGCGATGGCTTCGAGGACCTGGCGAAACGCCTGGGGGCGCTTCTCGACGATGAAGATGTAGCGGTCGAACATGCTCTGCGAGTCGCCGATCTGGGTCATGTTCGCGTCGTCGATCAGCTCGCGGTGGACATAGGAGACACCGGCGCCGTTCGCGTACGGGCTCGGGTTTCTGAGGAGCTCGTCGTTGCTGCGCAGGTCCAGGACCGTGGTCACGCCGTAGGCCGACATCGCCTCGCGGCCGCCGGCGTTGAGGTGGACGACGCTGTCAGACCGGATGAGCGCTCGGGATCGCGTTAGCCCGTCGCGCAGGGGCAGACCGCCCAGGTCGCGGGTGTTCCAGCAGTCCGGCCACTCCAGCCGTCGCGAGACTAGCGCTTCGTGTACTGGGGTGCCTTCCGCGCCCGCTTCAGTCCGTACTTCTTGCGCTCTTTCATGCGCGCGTCCCGCGTCAGCAGGCCAGCCTTCTTCAGCGACTGGCGGAAGTCCGGGTCGTAGCGCAGCAGGGCGCGGGCGATGCCGTGCGCGATGGCGCCCGCCTGCCCGCTCGTGCCGCCGCCGACGACCTTGACGGTGATGTCGAACTTGCGCTGCGTGTTGGTCACCCGCAGCGGCGCCAGCGCGGCCATCTCCAGGACCCGGCGCCCAAGGTAGGCGAGCGGATCCTTGTCGTTCACGGTCACGCGGCCTTCGCCCGGAGTGATGCGCACGCGGGCGACCGCGTTCTTACGGCGGCCGGTGCCCCGGTTCAGCGTCTCAATTGCCAATCTTCAAATTCCCCTTGGCGTCGAAGGTGAGGACCTTCGGTTTCTGGGCGCGGTGCCCGTGGTCCGCCCCCGCGTACACCCGCAGCCGCTTCAGCATGTCGGCGCCGAGCGTGTTGCGCTGCAGCATGCCCCGGACCGCCGTCGTGACCGGGAAGGTCGGGTCGAGCTCCTGCGCGCGCTGGAGCGAGCGCCGGCGGAGGCCGCCGGGGTAGCCGGTGTAGCGCGTGTACTCCTTGGCCTCGAGCTTGCTGCCAGTCACCTTGACCTTGGCGGCGTTGATCACGACCACGTGGTCGCCCGTGTTGAGGTGCGGAGTGTAGGTGGGCTTGTGCTTGCCACGAAGGATCGCGGCCACGCCTGAGGCAAGGCGGCCCAAAACCTGGTCTGTGGCATCGACCACAAACCAATCGCTCTTCAAGTCTGCCGCTTTCGCGGTCCACGTCTTTTGCTTGCTCATTCTTTCTTCTTGTTCTCTTGTTGCCCCTCACCCCGACCCTCTCGCCTGAGGGGAGAGGGGAACTAGTAAATCACTTCCATCAAAGTCAGCCCTCCCGCGGGCGCGGTGCGCGGCGCCTTGCGGCGGTCGCGCGCGCGGAGGACCTGCCCCACCCACTCCGGCGGCCGCTCTCCGCGTCCCACCTCGGCGAGCGCGCCCGCGATGCTGCGCACCAGGCCCCGCAGGAATCCCTCCGCGACCAGCTCCAGCTCGACGAACTCTCCTCGCCGCGCCACCGCGGCCGAGCGCATCGTGCGCACCCTGTCGCGGGCCGGCTCGGAGGCCGAGCAGTAGCTGGTCCAGTCGTGCCTGCCCACCAGCGCCCGCGCCGCCTTCGCCATCGCGGCGACGTCGAGGGGACCCCGGACATGCCAGCACCGGCCCCGCTGCAGTGCGGGCCGGGCGGTGCGGTCGAGGTACCGGTAGCGGTACCGGCGCCAGCGGGCTGAGTAGCGGGCGTGGAAATCGTCCGGAACCTCCTCCGCGGTCAACACCGCCACGTCCTCCGGCAGGCGCGCGTTGAGCGCCGCCATCAGTCGGTGTGGCGTGATGCGGCCGTCGGTCTGGAAGCTCGCGACCTGGCCCTCGGCGTGGGCGCCGGCGTCCGTGCGCCCGGCGGCGTACACCACGTGGTCCTTGCCGGTGACCTCGCGCAGCGCGCGCTTAAGCTCATTCTCCACCGTGCGGCCCCTCGCCTGCTGCTGCCAGCCGGCGAAGTCCGACCCGTCGTACTCGAGCACGACTTTGATATTCACTTTTTAACCTCGAGGGAGTCAGTCCACCAGCTCGATGATCACCATCGGCGCCGCGTCGCCCAGACGCGGACCCTTGTGGATGATCCGGGTGTAGCCGCCGGGCCGCTCCGACAGCCGGGGCATGAGGTTGGAGAACAACCTCTCCACGACCTCCGGCTTGGAGATCTCCGCGCTCACGCGCCGCCGGGCGTTGACGTCGCCGTCCTTGGCGGTCGTGATCAGCCGCTCCACCCAGCGCCGCAGCTCCTTGGCCCGCGCCTCGGTGGTCGTGATGCGGCCGCTCGGGCTCTCGAGCAGGGACGTGCACAGGTTCCGCATCAGCGCCTTGCGGGCGTCGGTGTCGCGGTTGAAGCGGCGGCCGCTCTTTTGATGACGCAACGATCGCTCCTAGCCGCGCAGGACCGTGCCCATCTCTTCGGGCTTGATGAATCCCTTCTCGACGAGCTTCTCCTTGATCTCGTCCAGCGACTTGCGACCGAAGTTGCGCAGCGCGAGCAGCTCCTCCTCTCGCTTCTGGAGCAGCTGGCCCACGGTCTGAATCTCATTTGCCTTGAGGCAGTTGAACGCCCGCACCGAGAGGTCGAGCTCCTCGATCGGCGTGTCCATCAGCCGGTTCTGGCCGGTCTTCTCGCCGCGCATCTCCTGCTCGTGCTTCTCGATCGAGTCGCGGAAGCGGACGAACAGGTTCAGGTGCTGCGTGAACAGCTCGGCCGAGTGGCTGACCGCCTCCTCGGGCGACATGGTCCCGTCGGTCCACACCTCGATGATCAGGCGGTCGTAATCGGTCGACTGGCCGACGCGGGTCTTCTCGACGACGAAGTTCGCCTTCTCGACGGGCGAGAAGATGGAGTCGATCGGGATCACGCCGATGGGCTGGCCCTCGCGCTTGTTGCGCTCGGCAGGCACGTAGCCCTTGCCGCGCTCGACGTTCAGCTCCATCCGCAGGTGGCCCTTGGCCGCCAGGGTGCAGATGTACAGGTCCGGGTTCACGATCTCCACGTCGGATGTGGCCTGGATGTGCGACGCGCGCACCTCGGCCGGCCCCTTGACGTCGAGCAGGAGCGTGATCGGATCCTCGGTGAAGCTCTTCAGGCGGAGCTGCTTGAGGTTGAGGATCACCTCGGTCACGTCTTCCTTGACGTGCGGGATCGCGGTGAACTCGTGCGCCACGCCGTCAATCTGGATCGACGTCACCGCCGCGCCCCACAGCGAGGAGAGCAGCACCCGGCGCAGGGTGTTACCCAAAGTGGTGCCAAACCCCGGGTCCAGCGGCTCGATGTCGAACTTGCCGTAGTTCGCGCTCGTCTCGAGCTTGCGGACCTGGGGGGTCACGGTCATCTGTGTATCAATCGCCAACTGAACTAACTACCTCCGACTACCTTGAATAAAACTCGACGATCAGCTGTTCCTCGACTCCCGGCTCCATCTCGTGGCGCTCGGGGCGGGCGAGGATCTTGGCGGACTTTTCGTCCGTCTGGAATGAAAGCCATGACGGCACCGGGCGCACCTTCGAGGCGTCCAGGGCCAGGTCGAACACACCGTCCGAGCCCTTGACCTTGACCTCGTCGCCAGGCTTGAGCTGGAAGGACGGGACGTTTACAAGCTTGCCGTTGACCTCGAAGTGGCGGTGCGTCACGAGCTGGCGCGCCTGCTTGCGCGAGCTGCCGAGCCCGATGCGGTAGACCACGTTGTCCAGGCGCAGCTCGAGGTGCCGGAGCAGGTTGACGCCTGTGACACCCGGCTCGTTGGACGCCTGGTCGAAGTAGTTGCGGAACTGCTTCTCGAGGAGGCCGTAGATGCGGCGCGCCTTCTGCTTCGCGCGCAGCTGCACGCCGTAGTCCGACGTCTTGCGCTTGCGCGCCTGGCCGTGCATGCCGGGCGCGAACGCCCGGCGCTCGATGGCGCACTTGGGCGTGTAGCAGCGCTCGCCCTTCAGGTAGAGCTTGGCGCCCTCCCGGCGGCAGAAGCGGCAGACCGGGCCGCTGTAGTTCGCCATCGCCTAGACCCTCCGCCTCTTGGGCGGGCGGCAGCCGTTGTGCGGGATCGGCGTCACGTCGGTGATCGCGCTCACCTCGAGGCCCGTCGCCTGCAGCGAGCGGATCGCCGCCTCGCGGCCGGCGCCCGGCCCGCGGACGAAGACCTCGATCGAGCGCATGCCGTGCTCCAGCGCCTTCTTGGCGGTGGCCTCCGCCGTCGTCTGCGCGGCGAAAGGCGTCGACTTGCGGCTGCCCTTGAAGCCCTGCGCTCCGGCCGAGCCCCAGGCGATGACGTTGCCGTCGATGTCGCTGATCGAGATGATCGTGTTGTTGAACGTGCTCTGGATGTGAGCCTGCCCGTTGACCACGTTCTTGCGCTCTCGGCGCCGGGTGCGGACGACCTTCTTCTTGGTCATTACTTCCCGGCCTTGACCTTCTTCTTGCCCGCGACGGCGCGCTTCGGACCGCGCCTGCTGCGCGCGTTGGTGCGGGTGCGCTGGCCGCGCACGGGCAGGCCGCGGCGGTGCCGCTGGCCGCGGTAGGAGCCGATCTCGGTCAGGCGCTTGATGTTGGTCGCCACCTCGCGGCGCAGGTCACCCTCGATGAGGATGTCCTTGCCCGTCGCGAGGCGGTCGATGACCTGGCGGAGCCGAGCCACCTCCTCTTCGGGGAGGTCCTTGGTCCGCTTGTCGCCATCGATGTTGGCCATCTTCAGGATCTTCTTCGCCGTCGTGTCGCCGATGCCGTGGATGTACGTCAGGGCCACGACGACGCGCTTCTGCGGCGGTATGTCGACGCCCGCGATTCTCGCCACCTAGCTCTCTACTCCTATCCCTGTCTCTGTTTGTGTTTGGGCGTCTTCGAGCAGATCACGCGCACCACGCCGTTGCGCTTGATCACCCGGCAGCTGGGACACATCTTCCTGACGGACGGACGTACCTTCATCTCCAGATCTCTCGAATTCGGCCTCTGCTGCGGTCGCTTTCCGCCAGCTCGACGCCCACCTTGTCTCCGGCCAGGAGCCGGGTAAAGTGGGTGCCGGCGCGGTCGGCGACGTGGGCGAGGACTTTCGCCCCGTTCTCGAGCTCAACCCTGTAGACGCCATTGGGAAGAGGCTCCACCACGACCCCCTTCACGAGTGAGGGGCGTTGGGGCACGAACCGCGATTGTACCAAACTCGTCTTGAGCCTCAGCCGAGGGAGCCTTTTGTTAGTACGGCTGGCCCCTTATCGGTGATAGCGACGGTGTGCTCAAAGTAGGCCGACAGGGCGCCGTCGGCGGTGCAGATCGTCCAGCCGTCGGGCTTCATGTACACCTCGTGGGTGCCCGCGTTGACCATGGGCTCGATCGCCAGGGTCATCCCGGGCTTGAGACGTGGCGGGGTGCCAGGAGTGCCGAAGTTGGGCACCTGGGGGTCCTCGTGCATCTGCCGTCCGATGCCGTGGCCGACAAACTGGCGGATGACAGAGAAGCCGTTGCTCTCGACGTGCCCCTGGATGGCGGACGAGATGTCGCCCAGGAAGCCTCCAGGCCGAGCCTTGTCGATGCCCACGTAGAGCGCCTCCTCGGTGACCTTGATCAGCCGCGCCGCCTCGGGGGTGATCTCGCCCACGCCGACGGTGATGCCGACGTCCGCCCAGAAGCCCTCGAGGACCAGACCGAGGTCGAGGCTGACCAGGTCGCCGTCCGCGATCTTGCGGTTGCCCGGGATGCCGTGGACCGCCTCGTCGTTGATCGACACGCAGATCGATTTCGGGAAGCCGTGGTAGCCGAGGAAGCCCGGCGTGGCGCCGCCGTCGCGGATGAGCCTGTCGGCGATCCGGTCGAGCTCGATCGTCCTGACCCCGGGCCGGCAGGCGTCCTTGAGGGGAGGGAGCACGGACGCGAGCAGGCTGCCCGCGCGGGCCATCAGGTCGATCTCGTGGGCGGTCTTGAGGTTGATCATGCTTGCTGCTTGTTCGCCGCCTTCTGCGCGGTGGAACCGTTCGCGGGTGCGGCCACGGCGGCCAGCACCTGGCGGCTGATCTCGTCGATTGTTCCCCGGCCATCGATCTCGGAAACCAGCCCGGAAGCCCGGTAGTGGTCGAGCACCGGCACGGTCTTTTCGAGGTAGATCTCGATCCGGGGCCGCACCGCCTCGGGCTTGTCGTCTTCGCGCTGGGCGAGGGCGCTGCCGTCGGCCACGCAGACAGAGGTGTTCGGCGGGTAGGTGCGCTGGCACTGGGGACAGACGAGCCGGCCCGACAGCCGTTGGAGCAGCTCCTCGACCGGGACGCGAAGGTAGATCACCCGGTCGAAGCGCTTGCGCAGCTCGACCATGAGCGTGTCGAGGGCGTTGGCCTGGGGGACGGTACGAGGAAAGCCGTCGATGATGAAGCCCGGCTCGCAGTCCGGCTCGCCGAGGCGGTTGCGGATCATGCCGATCATGATCTCGTCGGAGACGTACTTGCCCGCGGCGAGGATGGGCTGCGCCTGGCGACCGAGCTCGGTGCCGGCGGCGATCTCCGCGCGGAGCATGTCGCCGGTGGCGATGTGCGGGATGCCGAACTTCGAGCGGAGCATGTTGGCCTGGGTCCCCTTTCCGGACCCGGGCGCTCCATACAGCAGCAAGTTCATTTGATGAAGCCGCGGTACTGGCGCATCACCAGCTGTGTCTGCAGCTGTTTCATCGTGTCGAGCGCCACGCCCACGACGATAAGGATGGCCGTGCCACCCAGGTACATCTGCTGCTGATTGATGCCCGAGATCTTCGAGGTGGCGATGGGCAGGATGACCGTGATGAACCCGAGGAAGATCGCGCCCACGAAGGTGACGCGGTTCATCACCGCCTGCAGATAGTCCGCGGTCGGACGTCCCGGGCGGATGCCCGGGATGAAGCTCGAGTAGCGTTTCAGGTTCTCGGCCACGTCGTGCACGTCGAACGTGATCGCCGTGTAGAAGTACGTGAACCCGAACGTGAACGCGAAGTAGAGAGCGTTGTACGTGATCGCCATCGGCACGTTGGCCGTGCTGGGCGAGAAGTTGCCCCTCACCCACGCGGCGGCCTTGTAGTACCAGGTGTCTGGCGGGGCGCCGGTGAAGTAGTTGGCGATGATCGTGGGCAGGAACATCACCGAGATCGCGAAGATGATGGGGATCACGCCCGCGTGGTTGACGCGTAGGGGCAGGAAGCTCGCCCTCCGCCCCACCTCGCGGCCACCCGCGACGCGCTGCGCCGATTGGATGGGAATCTTCCTCACGGCTTGCTGCACCTCGATGATCACCCCCGTCATCACCAGCGCAATCAGGCCGAAGATGATGAACGGCACGTAGTCGGCCAGGCCGCCGCCGGTGCTGTGGGCGCCGAACACCGCCTGGACGCCCTGCGGGCCGCGGCCGATGATGCCGGCGAAGATGATCAGCGAGACGCCGTTGCCGATGCCGTACTCGGTGATGAGCTCACCGAACCACATCAGCATGACCGTGCCCGCGGTCAGGACCAGGATGATCTGCAGGCGCTGGAACCACTCCAGAGGCCCGAGGATCGCCGGGCTCGTGTTCTGGAACAGGACCGTGAAGCCGTAGGCCTGGCCGGCGCCCAGGGCGACGGTGAGGTAGCGGCTCCAGCGCTGGATGCGGCGGCGACCCATCTCGCCCTCTTTCTGGATCTCCTTGATGCGCTCGGAGATCACCGTCATCAGCTGCATGATGATCGTGGCGTTGATGTAGGGGTTCATGCCCATGGCGACGATGCTGAAGCGGGAAAGGCCGCCACCAGAGAACAGGTCGAGCAGTCCGAGCAGGGCCTGCTGGTTGAAGAGGAGGCTCAGCGCGGTCTTGTTCGCCTCGGGGATGGCGATGTTGGCGAACAGGCGGAAGACGATCAGGATGCCGCCGGTGAAGAGGATCTTGTTCCGGAGCTCGGGCAGCCGGATCGCGTTGATGAGCGCCTCGAGGAGGTTCATCTGCTACTCCGTTGCTGGGGACTCGCTCTGGGGTTTTGCTTCGGCTTCTTTGGGCGCGTTCAGCACCGTCACGGTGCCGCCGGCCTTCTCGATCGCATCGCGGGCGCTGTCACTGATCGCGTGGGTCTCCACGGTCAGCTTGCGCTTCATCCGGCCCGCGCCGAGGATCTTGATCTCAATCCCGCCTTTGACCAGGCCCGCCTCGGCCAGCGCCTTGGCGTCGACCCTGGAGCCGTCCCGGAACCGGCTGAGCTTGGAGATGTTGACCACGGCGTAGACCTTCTTGAACGGGTTCTTGAAGCCGGGAAGCTTGGGGATGCGCTGGGCCAGCGGCATCTGGCCGCCCTCGAACCCGAGACGGAAGCCTTCGCTGCGCGCGTTCTGTCCCTTCTGGCCGCGGCCCGAGGTCTTGCCCCGGCCGGAGCCGGTGCCGCGGCCGATCCGCTGCGGGCGGCGGCGAGAGCCGGGGGCGGGCTTGAGGTCGTGGAGCTGCATCTGAGCTTTAGTGGCCCCTCTGATGCTTCTTGGTGCTGCGCGCGCGCCAGATCTTGTACTTGCTGCGCTTGGGGCGCTCGAAGGGCTCGCCCTCGACGGCGACCAGGAAGCTCACCCGGCGGAGCATGCCGCGAACGGCGTCGTTGTCGGGGAGCTCGCGGGTCTGGTTCATGCGCCGGAATCCTAAAGACTCGACGGTGGCGCGGATCTCCGGCCTGGCCCCGATGGCGGACTTCATCAGAGTCGCTTTGATTGTCTTGTCAGCCACGCGCCGGTCCTCCCGCGCCCACTGGCTGCGACTGCTCACTCGGAGTCGGAGCGCCGGCCGGCTCGGCGCCCTTGTAGGCCGCGGCCAGGCGCTTGCCGACCATCTGGTCGATCTCCTTGCCGCGCAGCTCGGCCACCTGCGGCGCGGTCTTCAGCTGCTGCAGCGCGGCGAGAGTGGCACGGACGGTGTTGATCGGATTGTTGGTGCCGTGCGACTTGGTGAGGATGTCCTTGATGCCCGCGGTCTCGATCACGGCGCGCATCGCCCCGCCCGAGATCACACCCGTGCCTGGCGCGGCCGGCTTGAGCATGATTCGCGCGGCCCCCCACTTGTACTCGACGGCGTGGGGGATCGTGGTGCCGACCATCGGCACGGTGATCATGTTGCGCTTGGCAACCTCCATCCCCTTGCGGATGGCCTCTGTCACCTCGCGTGCCTTGCCGATCCCGGCGCCGACGCGGCCGTTCAGGTCCCCGACCACGATGAGCGCGCTGAAGGAGAACTTGCGCCCGCCTTTCACGACCTTGGCGACGCGGTTGACGCGGACGACTCGGTCGGCGAGCTCGGAGCGCTCGCCCCGATCCCCGTACCGGCCGCCACCACCCATCTGTCTTGACACTGCTTAAAACTCCAGTCCTGCTTCGCGCGCGGCATCGGCCAGCGCCTTGATTCTGCCGTGGTACAGAAAACCTCCGCGGTCGAACACCACGCTGCTCACGCCCGCCGCCTTGGCCTTGGTCGCGATCGCCTTCCCCACCTCGGCCGCCTGGGCGAGGCCGTTGCCTTTGGCCTTCATCTCCAGCGTCGACGCGGCCGCCAGCGTGTGGCTCGAGCCATCGTCGATGAGCTGGGCGTACAGGTGGTTGAGGCTGCGGAACACCGCCAGTCGAGGCCGCTCCTTGGTGCCCGCGACGTGCACGCGCACGCGCTTGTGGCGCTTCGTGCGGTTCACCTTCCGGTCCTGCCGCTTGATCATGCGGTGGCCTTCGCGCCCTTGCCGGCCTTGCCCGGCTTGCGGCGGATCCGCTCGCCCCGGTACATCACGCCCTTGCCCTTGTACGGTTCTGGCGGGCGCAGGCCGCGGATGTTGGCGGCGACCTGTCCGACGTCCTCGATTGAGACGCCGCTGACCGAGAACTTGGTCGGGTCCTGCACGTCGATGGTGACGCCCTGCGGCGGCTTGAAGCGGATCGGGTGCGAGTAGCCGAGGTTCAGCACCAGCTCCTCGCCCTGCTTGGCGATGCGGTAGCCCACGCCGACGAGCTCGAGGTGCTTGGTGAAACCTTTGTCCACGCCCTCGACCATGTTGGCGACGAGGCTGCGCACCAGGCCGTGGAGCGCACGGTGCCGGAAGTCCTCCGACGGTCGCTCGAAGACGAGCTCGCCGTCGTGCTGCTTGACCGTGATCTCGGCCGGCAGGGTGCGCTCGAGCTGGCCCTTCGGACCCTCCACCTTCACGTGCCCGGGCGCGAGCGTGACCGTCACGTTCGTCGGCACCGGGACGGGGAGCTTTCCGATTCGCGACAACTCTTCTTCCTTTTCTCCTGACTACCAGACGTACGCCAAAACTTCGCCGCCTAGACCCTGGCGGGTCGCCTGCCTGCCGCTCATGACGCCCTCGGCCGTGCTGAGGATGGCGATGCCGAGACCGCCGAGGACCCTCGGGATCTCGGTCTTGCGCGCGTAGACGCGCAGTCCGGGGCGGCTGATCCTCTTCACGCCCGAGATCACGCGGGTGCGATCGGGGCGGGACTTGAAGATGATACGCATCGTCTGCGTCGACCCGTCGGCCTCGACGTCGTAGCCGGCGATGTAGCCCTCGTCCTTCAGGACGCGCGCGATCTCGAGCTTCAGCCGCGAGGCCGGAACTTTGACCTCGGGGTGGCGCGCGGCGTTGGAGTTGCGGATGCGCGTCAGCATGTCGGCGATGGGATCGCTGACGATCCCGGCAGGGGCCTTCTTCGGTGTCTTGGTCGCTGTCTTCGACGGTGCTGCTGTGGCCATCATCATCACCAGCTCGACTTCGTGATGCCGGGGATGCGTCCCTCGGCGGCGTGGGTGCGGAAGCAGATGCGGCACATGCCGAACTTGCGCAGGTAGGCGCGCGGCCGGCCGCAGATGCGGCAGCGGTTGTGGGACCGCACCTTGAACTTCGGATGTGCAAGGTCCCGCTTCCAGCGCTCGATCGAAGATTTCTTGGCCAAACTCTCTCCCTCTACCTCTTTTATCTCTTCCGGAACGGCATACCGAGCCGGGTTAGCAGGCTGCGCGCCTCGTCGTCGGAGCGGGCCGTCGTCACGATGCTGACCTCGAGCCCGCGCAGCTTGTCGATCTTGTCGTAGTCGATCTCCGGGAACACGACCTGCTCGCGCATGCCCAGCGAATAGTTGCCGCGGCCGTCGAAGCCGTCGGGGCTCACTCCGCGGAAGTCGCGGATGCGTGGCAGCGCCACGTTCAGCAGCTTGTCCAGGAAGTACCACATGCGGCGGCCGCGCAGCGTCGTCTTGATGCCGACGGTCTGCCCGGCGCGCAGCTTGAACGCAGCCACGGACTTCTTGGCCTTGACCAGCTGCGGTTTCTGGCCGGTGATCGTCGTCACGTCGCCGACGGCCGCGTCCAGGGCCTTGTCGTTGTCCTTGGCCTCGCCGATGCCGATGTTGACCACGATCTTCTCGACGCGTGGGACCTGCATCACGTTCGCGTAGTCGAACTCCTTGGTCAGCTGGGGCATGATCGTCTCGCGGTACGTCGTGAGCATGCGCGGCGCCTGCTCCGACTTCGTGCCCGGCGCCCTGGGCGCCTGTTCCTTCTTCGCTGTCTGCTGCTTGGCCTTGGCCATGTCTCTACTGGGCCTCCGTCTTGCGCACGCGCTCGTAGGGCTCCTCGCAGTGCCGGCAGACGAGCGCCCGAGCGCCGGACTCGAGCACGGTGTGCTTGGTGCGGGTCGGCCGGCCGCAGTGCGGGCACACGAGCATGACGTTGGAGTAGTCGAGCGGGGCCTCGAAGTCGACGATGCCGCCCTGCGCGACCTGGACGCCGCGGCGCCGCTGGCCCGCCTTCTCGTGGCGCTTGAGGATGTTGACGCCCTTGACCACGACCTTGTGCTTCTCCGGGATGGTGCGCAGGATCTCGCCCTGCTTGCCCTTGTCCTTGCCGGCGATGACGATCACGGGGTCGCCAGGCGCGAGCTCGAGCCATTGGCGCTTGGTTTGCTGCTTGTTCTTTAGCACTGGGTTACAGGACCTCCGGGGCGAGCGAGATGATCTTCATGAAGTTGCGCTCGCGAAGCTCGCGCGCGACAGGCCCGAAGATGCGGGTCCCGCGCGGGTTGTTGGCGGCCGCGAGCAGGACGGCGGCGTTCTCGTCGAAGCGGATGAGCGAGCCGTCCGGCCGCTTGTACTCCTTGTTGACCCGAACCACCACGGCCTTCACCACCTCGCCCTTCTTGACCTGCCCGCCGGGCTGGGCGGACTTGACCGTGGCGGTGATGATGTCGCCCACGTAGGCGTATTTGCGGTAGTGGCCGCCGGCGACGCGGATGACCAGGAGCTCCTTCGCCCCTGAGTTGTCCGCGACCTTGACGCGCGTCTCTTGCTGAACCATTCGGTTACTTGGCCTTCTCCACGATCTCGAGCACTCGCCAGCGCTTCTCCTTGGAGAGGGGGCGCGTCTCGGCGATGCGGACGAGGTCGCCCACGCCGCACTCGTTCTTCTCGTCGTGGACCTTGAAGCGCGTCCGCTGGCGGACGGTCTTGCGGTACAGGCGGTGGGCCTTGGATGACCCGACCTGGACGATGACGGTCTTGTCCATCTTGTCGGCGATGACGGTGCCGAGGCGAACCTTGCGCCGGCCGCGGATCTGCGGGGTGGCGGTGGCTGTGTCGCTCACTCGGCCTCCTTCTTGCGTCCGCGCCCGCGCTTGGGCTTGGGCTCCTCTTCGACCTCCGCGGTCTCTTCGGCCGGCTCTTCCTCGGCCTTCGCCTCCGGCTCCGCCACGGCGACGGCGCCTAGCGGCTCTGGCTCGGCCGTGGGGCCGAAGCCGAAGTCGCGCTCGCGCAGCACGGTCATGATGCGGGCGATGTCGTGCCTGACTTTGGAGATCTGGCTCGAGTTCTCCAGCTGGCCGACCGCATGCTTGAACCGGAGCTCGTACAGCTCCCGGCGCGCCGTGCGCAGGCGCATGCCCAGCTCGTCCGCCTCGAGGATCCGGAGCTCGTCGACCTTCATCTCTGGCCTCCCGCCTCGGCGGCGCTGATCACTCGCGTCTTCATCGGCAGCTTGGCCGCGGCGAGCTTCATCGCCTCCTTGGCGACCTGCGGCGTGACACCGCCCATCTCGAACAGCACGCGACCAGGCTTGACCACCGCCACCCAGCCCTCGGGGTTGCCCTTGCCGGAGCCCATGCGGGTCTCGGCCGGCTTCTTGGTGATCGACTTGTCGGGGAAGACGCGGATCCAGATCTGGCCGCCGCGCTTGACATGGCGGGTCATGGCGCGGCGGGCAGCCTCGATCTGCCGGTTCGACATCCACGCGGCCTCCATCGCCTGCAGGCCGAAGTCGCCGAACGCGACGGTGGCGCCTTGCGTGGCGATGCCCTGGCGGCGGCCGCGGTGCATCTTGCGGTACTTGACGCGCTTGGGGATCAGCATCAGCTATCCGCCTTCTTCGTGTTCTTCACTCCGCCCGCCTTCTTGACCTCTGACGGCGTGGTCTTCGCCCGCACGGCCGTCTTCTTGAGCTCGGTCCGCGCCTCGGCCCTCGGCTTGGGGGCGGCCTTCGGCTTCGCCGGCGCGGCTTTCTTCTCCTCGACCTTGGCGGTGGCGGTGCGCGTGCGCCGAGGCGTGGCCGCGGGCACGGCCTCTGGCGCCGGCACCTCGACGGCGACCGCGGTCGGCTCCGGCAGGGCCTCGATGATCTCGGCCTGAGGCGTGAGCGGCTCGGGCGGGTTGGGCACCGGCTGCTCCTCCGTGACCGGTGCGAGGCGGCGCTGGGCAGGCGTGATCTGGTCCTTGTAGACCCAGACCTTGACGCCGATGGCGCCGAAGGTGGTCTTGGCGGTGGCGCGGCCGAAGTCGATGTCCGCGCGCAGGGTGTGAAGAGGGACGCGACCCTCGCGGTCCTGCTCCCGGCGCGCCATCTCCGCCCCACGCAACCGCCCGCCCGCGTACAGGCGGATGCCCTTGGCGCCCGCGCGCATGGTGCGAAGGATCGACTGCTTCATCGCGCGCTTGTAGGAGATGCGGCGCTCGATCTGGGAAGCGATGTTCTCGGCCACGAGCTGGGCGTCGAGCTCGGGCTGCTTGATCTCCTGGATGGAGATGCGCACCCGGTTCCCGAAGCGCTTCTCGAGGTCCTCGCGCAGCTGGTCGACGCTCGAGCCGCCCTTGCCGATGACGATGCCGGGCTTGGCGGTGTGGATCGTGACCGTGAGCTGGGCGTTGGAGCTGCGCTCGGTCTCGATCTTGGCGATGCCGGCGTTGCGGAGGCGCGCCAGGATGATGCGGCGCATCTCGAGGTCCTCGTGCAGCATGTTGGTGTAGTCCTTGGGGTTGGCGAACCAGTTCGCCTCCCAGGGACGGAAGACACCAAGACGAAATGCGTTGGGGTGGACTTTATGACCCAATTAGCGCTTTGCTCCTTGCGGCTGGTCCTCGACGACCGCCGTGATGTGGCAGGTGCGGTGGAAGTACTCGTGCGCCATGCTGCGGCTCACGGGCCGGCGGCGCCGGTATGTCGGGCCCTCGTCGATGAGCAGCTGCTTGAGCACGAGGTCGTCCCGGTTCATGTTGAAGTTGTGCTCGGCGTTCGCGGCGGCCGACTTGATCGCCTTGGCCACGTCCTTGGCGGCGTGCTTCGGCGAGAACTCCAGGTACGCGAGGGCATCGGACACCTTCATGCCCTTGACCGAGTCCGCGACCAGTCGCGCCTTGCGGGGCGTCCTGCGAACGAACTTCTGGACCGCTGAGACTTCCATCGTTGCCAACTTCTTCTCTTCTACTTGACCGTCGTCGTCTTTTCCGTGTGAGTGCCGTGGCCGCGGAAGTGCCGCGTCGGCGCGAACTCGCCGAGACGGTGACCGACCATGTTCTCGCTGATGAACACGGGCACATGCTTGCGACCGTCGTGGACCGCGATCGTGTGCCCGACCATGTCGGGATAGATGACCGAGGCGCGCGCCCAGGTGCGGATCACCTTCTTGTCGCGCGTCTGGTTCATCTTCTCGATCTTGTCGCGCAGCGGCTGACTGATGAACGGACCCTTCTTGGTTGACCTTGACACTTACTTCTTTCTTCCCTTCTTCTCGCGGCGGCGGATGATGAGCTTGCTCGAGGCCTTGTTCCGCTTGCGCGTGCGGTAGCCGAGGGCGGGCTTGCCCCAGGGGGTCTTGGGGTTGCCTCCGGTTCCCGTCTTGCCCTCGCCACCGCCGTGCGGATGGTCGCGGGGGTTCATCGTCGAGCCGCGCACCTCGGGGCGCTGGCCCAGCCAGCGGCTGCGGCCGGCCTTGCCGCCGGACTCGTTCTCGTGCTCGATGTTACCGACCTGGCCGATCGTGGCCTGGCAGCGGATGTGGATGCGCCGCAGCTCGCCGCTCGGCATACGGATCACCGCGTAGTCGCCCTCCTTGGCGAGGAGCTGGGCGCTGCCGCCGGCGCTTCGCACCAGCTGGCCGCCGCGGCCGAGGGTGAGCTCGATGTTGTGCACCGTCGAGCCCACGGGGATGCTTGCGAGCGGCATCGCGTTGCCGATCCTGACCGCGGCGTCAGGGCCGGCCTCGATCGGGTCTCCGACCTTCAGGCCGAGCGGGGCGAGGATGTAGCGCTTCTCGCCGTCCTTGTAGTGGACGAGCGCGATGCGGGCGCTGCGGTTGGGGTCGTACTCGATGGTCGCGACCTTGCCCGGCACCCCGACCTTGTCGCGCTTGAAGTCGATCCTGCGGTAGAGCTTGCGGTAGCCGCCGCCCTGGTGGCGCACGGTTATGCGGCCCTGGTTGTTGCGCCCCGCGTGGGTCGGCAAGCTTTCGACCAGCGTCTTCTCCGGCTCGCTGGCCGTGATCTCCTCGAAGCCGGAGATCGACATGAAGCGCCGGCCGGGGCTGGTGGGCTTGAACTTTCTAACTGGCATTTCCTTCCCTAGACGCTCCCAAACAGCCCTTCGATCCTCTGGCCCTCACCGAGGGTGACGATCGCCTTCTTCCAGTCGGCGGTCTTGCCCACGCTGCCGGCGCCGACCCGGCGCCAGGCGCGACGGGTCTTGCCGCGCATGTGCACGGTGTTGATCTTTTTGACCTCGATGTTCTGCGACTCGTACTGCTCCTCGAGCGCCTTCTTGATCTCGGTCTTGGACGCGCGCGCGTCGACCTTGAAGGTGTAGCGGCCCTGGGTGTAGAGCTGGTAGGTGCGCTCGGTGATGAGCGGACCGATCACGATCTCGCTGGCGGCGCGGGTGGTCATTCCTCTGCCTCTTTGCCGCGCGGACTGAAGTTCTCCTCCAGCAGCTCGATCGCATCCTTGGAGAGGAGCAGGTAGGTGTGGGAGAAGATGTCGCGCAGGTTCAGGTTGCGGGCCAGCACGATCTTGGCGTGGCCGAGGTTCTCGAACGAGCGGCTGACGGTGTAGTTCGGCGCCGGCAGGACGACGAGGGTCGTGCTGTCGAAGCCGATGGCGTCCATGAGCTCCTGTGCCTGGCTGGTCTTGGGCTCGTCGAAAACGAAGGTTTCGATGACGCGGATCCTTTCCTCGATCGCCTTCTGGCTGAGGGCGCTGCGCAGGGCGAGGCGGCGCATCTGCTTCGGCATCTTTTGGGAGTAATCGCGGGGCCTCGGGCCGAACACGTTGGCGCCCCCCTTCATGCTCGGCTCGCGCGTGCTGCCGTGCCTCGCGCGGCCGGTGCCCTTCTGTCGGTACGGCTTGGCGCCTCCACCGCGCACGGTGGCGCGGGTCTTGGTGCTGGCCGTGCCCTGTCTTCCATTGGCGAGCTGGCGCAGGTACGCCTGGTGCATGACGGGTACGTTGGGTTTCTCCTCGAAGATCGCGCTCGGGAGGTCGACCTCGCCGTTGCGCTCGCCGAGAGCGTCGAAGTACGGGGCTTGCACGGGCATGGTCTTCCTAGACCTTCCTCGGGTTCGGCTTGCCCGCCGGACCCTTGGGCTTGACCTTCTTGGTCGACTCCTTGACGAGCACGAGCGCCCCTTTCGCGCCGGGAACGCCGCCCCTGACCATCAGGAGGTTGCGGTCGGCGTCCACGCGGACGACCTTGTAGGCGCGGGCGGTGCTGCGCTCGTTGCCCATCTGACCGGACATGCGCACGCCCTTGAAGACGCGGGCCGCGTCCGTGGCCCCGATCGCCCCGGGCTGGCGGACGTTCATGGAGCCGTGCGACTCCGGGCCGCGGCTGAACTTGTGGCGCTTGATCAGGCCCTGAAAGCCCTTGCCCTTGCTCGTGCTCGTCACGTCGACGAGCTCCCCGGCCTTGAAGATCTCGGCGGTGATGTCCTGACCCTGCTCGAGGCCGTCGTAGTTGCGGATCTCGACCACGTGGCGGTGCGGATCCAGGCCGGCCTTCTTGAACTCGCCGAGCTGGGGGTTGTTCAGCTTTCCTTCCTTGACGGTGAGGAAGGCGATGCGGGCGGCCGAGTAGCCGTCCTTCTCGGTGGTGCGGAGACCGAGCACCTTGCAGGGTCCGGCCTCGAGGACCGTCACCGCGCTCGTGGTGCCGTCGGGGTTGAAGAGCTGGGTCATGCCCAGCTTTCTGGCGAGGAGGCCTTTCATCTCAGCTCTTGATCTCGATGCTCACGCCTGCGGGCAGGCTGAGCCGCATGAGCGCGTCGACGACGCGCGGGTTGGGGTCGAGGATGTCGACGATGCGCTTGTGGGTGCGCATCTCGAACTGCTCCCTCGAGTCCTTGTCGATGAACGGGGAACGGATCACGGTGAGCTTGCTGATCTCGGTCGGTAGGGGGATCGGGCCGGCAGTGCGCGCGTTCGTACGGCGGGCGGTGTCGACGATCTTGTCCGCCGCCTGGTCCAGCACTCGATGGTCGTAAGCCTTGAGCCGGATCCGGATCTTCTGCGCCACTGCCTGTCCTCTTTCCCCTTACCTATCTATCTGCCGATTACTTGACGACCTCGGTCGCCACGCCGGAGCCCACGGTCTTGCCGCCTTCGCGGATCGCGAACCTCAGCCCCTGCTCGATGGCGATCGGCTCGCCGAGCGTGATCTCCATGACCACGTTGTCGCCGGGCATCGTCATCTCGACGCCCTCGGGCAGCTTCACCTCACCGGTCACGTCGGTGGTCCGCATGTAGAACTGCGGTCGGTAGCCGCTGAGGAACGGCGTGTGCCGACCACCCTCTTCCTTGGTCAGGACGTAAACCTGGGCCTTGAACTGGGTGTGAGGCGTGATGCTACCCGGCTTCGCGAGCACCTGTCCACGCACGACGTCCTCGCGCTTCACGCCGCGGAGCAGCGTGCCCACGTTGTCGCCGGCCTGGCACTCGTCCATGTCCTTGTGGAACATCTCGATGCCGGTGACGACCGTCTTCGAGCTCTGCGGCTTGATGCCGACGATCTCGATCTCCTCGTTCTTCTTGAGCTTGCCGCGCTCGACGCGTCCCGTGGTCACCGTGCCGCGACCTTCGATCGTGAACACGTCCTCGATCGGCATCAGGAACGGCTTGTCGGCCGGCCGCTCGGGCTCGGGGATGTACGTGTCGACCGCGTTCATCAGCTCGAGGATCTTGGGCGTCCACTCCGGGTCGCCCTCGAGGGCCTTGAGCGCCGACAGGCGGACGATCGGGATGTCGTCGCCCGGGTACTCGTACTTGTTGAGCAGCTCGCGGAGGTCGAGCTCGACCAGCTCGAGGAACTCCTTGTCGTCGACCATGTCGACCTTGTTGAGCGCCACGACGAGGAACGGCACATTGACCTGGCGCGCGAGGATGATGTGCTCGCGGGTCTGCGGCATCGCACCGTCGTTCGCAGCCACCACCAGGATCGCGCCGTCCATCTGGGCGGCGCCAGTGATCATGTTCTTGATGTAGTCCTGGTGACCGGGGCAGTCCACGTGGGCGTAGTGGCGCTTCTCCGTCTCGTACTCCACGTGGGTGATCGAGATCGTGATGCCGCGCGCCTTCTCTTCCGGCGCCTTGTCGATGCGGTCAAACGGCGTGAATTCGGCCAGTCCCTTCTCTGACAGCACCTTCGTGATGGCAGCCGTCAACGTCGTCTTGCCATGGTCGATGTGACCTATGGTCCCGACGTTGAGGTGGGGCTTGGTCCGCTCGAACTTCTTCTTCGCCACTGTCTCCTCCTAACTTCTCCCAGTAGTGCGCCGGCCCACTGCCTCCGCGAGGTTGCCTGGCATCTCTGCGTAATGACTGAACTCCATCGAATACGTCGCGCGCCCCGAGGTCATGGACCGAAGCTCGGTCGCGTACCCGAACATCTCCGCCAGGGGGACGTGCGCGCGCACGTTCTGCGACGTGCCGCGGCCCTCCATGCCCAGGATGTGGCCACGCCGTGAGGCGAGGTCGCCCATCACGTCCCCGAGGTACTCCTCGGGCATGACTACGTCGACCTTCATGATCGGCTCGAGCAGGTAGGGCTGCGCCTTGTGCATGCCGTCCTTCACCGCCATCGAGCCGGCCACCTGGAACGCCATCTCGCTCGAGTCCACGGGGTGGTACGACCCGTCGACCAGCGTCACCGCGATGTCGACCACCGGGTAGCCCGCCGCGACGCCGCTCTGCAGCGCCTCGCGGATGCCCTTCTCGATCGCGGGGATGTACTCGCGCGGGATGCGCGCCTGCGTGATCTTGTCCTCGAATACGAACCCCGAGCCGCGCTCGCCCGGCCGTACGTCGACCTCGGCGTGGCCGTACTGGCCCTTGCCACCCGTCTGACGGACGAACCGTCCCACGCCCTTCGCGGGCCGGCGGACCGTCTCCTTGTAGGCCACCTGCGGCTTGCCCTGGTTGGCGTCGACGCGGAACTCGCGCAGCAGGCGGTCGATGATGATCTCGAGGTGCAGCTCGCCCATCCCTTCGATGATGGTCTGCCCCGTCTCGTCGTCGGTGTGGACCTTGAACGTCGGGTCCTCCTCCGACAGCCGCTGCAGCGCCATCCCCAGCTTCTCCTGGTCGGCCTTGGTCTTGGGCTCGATGGCGACTGAGATGACCGGCTCGGGGAAGGTGATCGACTCGAGCAGGATGGGGTGCGACTCGTCGCACAGCGTGTCGCCGGTCGTCGTCGACTTCAGGCCGACGGCGGCGGCGATGTCGCCGGTGAAGATCTCGTCCACGTCTTCGCGCCGGATCGCATGCATGCGCAGGATCCGGCCGATGCGCTCGCGCCGGCCCGTGGAGGCGTTCATCACCGACGATCCCGCCTTCAGGCGCCCTGAGTAGACGCGGAAGAACGTCAGCTTGCCGACGCCCTGCGGGTCCATCTGGATCTTGAAGGCCAGAGCGGCGAAGGGCTCGTTGTCGTCGTGCTCCCGCACCTCGAGCGCCCCGGTCTTCGGGTGCTTGCCTTCCACCGCCGGCACGTCAGCCGGCGACGGCAGGTAGTCGACCACCGCGTCCAGGATGGGCTGCACGCCACGGTTGCGCAGCGCGGCGCCGCACAGCACCGGGACGAGCACGCCTTTCACGGTGCCGACGCGCAGGCCCTCCTTGATCTCCTCCTCGGTGATGTCCTGCTCCTCGAGGTACTTGTGCATGACGTTGTCGTCGAAGTCCGCGACCGCCTCGACGAGGTCGTGCCTGTACTTCGAGACCAGGTCGGTCATGTCCGCCGGGATGTCGAGCGACTCGGTCGACTTGGTGCCGAGGTCGTCGGTGTAGAGCACCGCTTCCCTGCTCAGCAGGTCGACGTAGCCCTTGAACCCGGCCTCGGAGCCGATCGGCAGCTGGATGGGCACCGCCCGCGCGCCCAGGCGCGAGCGGATCGAGCCCAGCGAGGTATAGAAGTCCGCGCCGATCCGGTCCATCTTGTTGATGAAGGCGATCCGGGGCACGCCGTAGCGGTCGGCCTGGCGCCAGACCGTCTCCGACTGCGGCTCCACGCCCGCGACGGCGTCGAAAACAGCCACGGCGCCGTCGAGCACACGCAGCGAGCGCTCGACCTCCACCGTGAAGTCCACGTGTCCGGGTGTGTCTATGATGTTGATCGCGTGGTCGCGCCAGTTGGCGGTCGTCGCCGCCGACGTGATCGTGATCCCGCGCTCCTTCTCCTGGACCATCCAGTCCATGGTCGCGGCCCCCTCGTGGACCTCGCCCATCTTGTGGATCCGCCCGGCGTAGAAGAGGATCCGCTCGGTCGTCGTCGTCTTGCCGGCGTCGATGTGCGCCATGATCCCGATGTTTCGGACCTTGTCGATGGCGACGGGACGCTCCTGCATCTTCAGTGCCACGTTCATCTCTCGTCAGTACCGGAAGTGCGAGAAAGCTTTGTTGCTTTCGGCCATCCGGTGGGTCTCCTCTTTGCGCTTCACCGCCCCGCCGGTGTTCTGCGCAGCATCGAGAATCTCGAAGGCGAGCTTCTCGGACATACTCTTCCCGCCGCGCTGCCTCGCAAAACGCACGATCCAGCGCCGGGCCAGCGCCAGCCGGCGGTCTGGCCGGATCTCGACCGGCACCTGGTAGGTGGCGCCGCCGACGCGCCGGGGCTTGACCTCGAGCAGAGGCGTGGCGTTGCGCAGGGCCAGGTCGAAGACCTCCAGCGGCTCCTTCTTGGCCTGCTTGGAGGCGCGCGCGAGCGCGTCGTAGACGACCTTCTCCGCCGTCGACCGCTTGCCCCGGCTCATGACCACGTTGACGAACTTGGCGATCGCCTCGGACTGGTAGACCGGGTCGGGCGCGACGACACGCTTGACGGGACGGTTGCGGCGAGGCATCAGGCTGCCGCCTTGCCCTTTTCCCGCTTCGCTCCGTACTTCGACCGAGCCTTCTTGCGGTTCTTGGTACCCGCGGTGTCCAGGGTGCCGCGGATGATGTGGTAGCGGACGCCTGGCAGGTCCTTCACGCGGCCGCCGCGGATGAGCACGACCGAGTGCTCCTGCAGGTTGTGGCCGATGCCGGGGATGTAGGCAGTGACCTCGATGCCGGTGGTCAGCCGGACGCGGGCCACCTTGCGGAGGGCCGAGTTCGGCTTCTTGGGAGTCTGGGTGTAGACGCGCACGCAGACGCCGCGCCGCTGGGGCGAGCCCCGGAGCGCGGGCGCCTTAGACTTCGCTCGGGCCGCCTTGCGCCCAAGGCGGACCAACTGCTGGATGGTTGGCAAACGTTTCTCCGAATGACCGGCTGGATCCCAGGCGGCAGCAGCCGATTGGGCGACAAGCGATGAGTATACCCAAAACCCAGTACTTCGAAGCTCGCCCGGAGGTTGGCTCCCGGCCCCGGACGGTGCGCCTCCACCTCGCCGACCTGGACCTCCAGCTCCAGGCCGACCGGGGCGTTTTCGGCTCCAAAGGCGTCGACCTCGGGACGCTGGTGCTCCTCCGCGAGGCCCCCCTGCCTCCGGCCGAGGGCGAGATCCTCGACCTGGGCTGCGGCTACGGACCGATCGCCGTGACCCTGGCCCGGCGGGCGCCTGGGGCGCACGTGTGGGCGGTCGACGTGAACGAGCGGGCCGTGGAGCTGGCGCGGGCCAACGCCGCCGCCGCCGAGGCGTCCAATGTCACCGCCGCCACCCCTGACCAGGTGCCGGCCGGCCTCCGCTTCGAGGCCATCTACTCCAACCCGCCCGTCCGCGTCGGCAAAGCGCCGCTGCACCGCCTGCTGATGGACTGGCTGCCCCGGCTCAAGCCGGGGGCGGCGGCGTACCTGGTCGTGCAGCGCAACCTCGGCTCCGACTCGCTGGCCGCGTGGCTGGCGGAGCAGGGCTTCTCCGTCGCCCGGCTCAGGTCGAAGAAGGGCTACCGGGTGCTCGAGGTCCGCGCCGCTTCTTAACAGGCTGGGTAGACACGGCCTTGCGACGCGGCCAAGATCGCCGTAGGTTCGGCCGGCGGGGGAGGGCCCGGCAAGAAGAAGGGAGGGCCCCGCCAGGGGTGCATCTCAGGGTGCGGTGCGGAATCCACGCGAGTGCCGGCGAATGCGGGCTTCGACCGCCGGGCAAACCCGCGAGTGCCGGCGAATGCGGGCTTCGTCGGTCGCGGAAACACGCGAGAGCGGGCAGTCGCGGGCTCCCGGCAGCTACCCGCTGAACCTGTGCCCTCAGAACTGCCCGGCGAAATGGCAGGCCGCCACCTGGTCCACCGCTCCATGCGGCTCCAGCGGCGGCTCCACCTCGCTGCACACCCCCGGCACCCGCGCGATCGGACACCGCGGGTGGAATCGGCACCCTGAAGGCGGGTTCACCGGCGACGGGATCTCGCCCTTCAGCGTGATCGGCGCCCGCCCCTTCTCCACCATCGGGTCCGGCACCGGGATCGACGACAGCAAGGCCTTCGTGTACGGGTGCTGCGGCTTGTCGTAGATGTCGTTCCGGTCGGCGGTCTCGACCACCTTCCCGAGGTACATGACCGCGATCCGGTCCGACAGGTGGCGCACGACCGCAAGGTCGTGGGCGATGAACAGGTAGGTCAGCTGGAACTCGCGCTGCAGGTCCTGCAGCAGATTGATGATCTGCGCCTGGATCGACACGTCCAGCGCCGAAACCGGCTCGTCGCACACGATGAACGACGGGTTCACCGAGAGGGCCCGCGCGATCCCGATGCGCTGCCGCTGCCCTCCCGAGAACTCGTGCGGGTAGCGGTTGGTGAAGTTCGGGTTCAGGCCCACCAGCCGCAGCAGCTCCTGGACCCGCTTCCGGCGCTCGCGCAGGGTCCCGATCGAGAAGTTGTCCAGCGGCTCCTGCAGGATGTCGCCGACCGTCATCCGCGGGTCGAGGGACGCGAACGGGTCCTGGAAGATCATCTGCATCCGCCGCCGCACCCTCCGCAGCCGCGCCCCGCGGATCCGGGTGACGTCCTGGCCGTCGAACACGATCGACCCCGCCGTGACGGGCAGCAAGCCGGTGATGAGCCGCGCCAGCGTCGACTTGCCGCATCCCGACTCCCCGACCAGGCCCAGCGTCTCGCCGCGACGGATCTCCAGGTCCACCCCGTCCACGGCCCGCACCGCGAGGCCCCCAAACCCGCCCACCGGGAAGTGCTTGTAGACGCCAGAGACGCGGACCAGCACCGGGTCGGTGCGAGAACCGGCTAGCGGCGCCCTCTCAGCCGCCTGCACCGCGGCCTACCTCGCCGGCCCCCACCTCGCCGGCCCCGAGCTCGCCAACCGGCGCCTTCAGCTTCTCCGCCGCCTCCTTGGAGAGCGCGCTCTGCTTAGCAACCTCGGTGCTCTCCTCCTTGACGTTGCGCATCAGCACCCAGCACCGCGCCACCTGGTCGACCCCGACTTCCTCCAGCTGTGGCTCCGGGTCGACCTTGCACTTGTCGATGACGAATGGGCACCGTGGGTGGAACTTGCACCCCGGGGGCGGATGCGACAGGTCCGGCGGCATACCCTTGATCGACACCAGCCGGTCCTTTCGCGCCTCGTCCACGCGCGGCACGGACCGCAGCAGCGACCACGTGTACGGATGCTGCGGGCTCCTGAAGATCTGCTCGACCGGCCCCTCCTCGACGATCCGGCCTGCGTACATGACGATGATCCGCTGGCACAGCGACGCGACCAGCGCCATGTTGTGCGTGATCAGCATCATCGCGGTGTTCAGCTCGCGGTTCAGCTGCTTCATCAGCTGGATGATCTGTGCCTGCACGGTCACGTCCAGCGCCGTCGTCGGCTCATCCGCGATCAGCAGGTCGGGCTCGTTGGACAGGCCCATGGCGATCATCGCCCGCTGCCGCATGCCGCCCGAGAACTGGTGCGGATAGTCCTTGACGCGCGACTCGGCGGCCGGGACACGCACCCTCTTGAGCAGCTCGATCACCCGCGGCCGCGCGACCTTCTCCGTGAATCGCTCGTGCGCGGTCATCGCCTCTTCGATCTGCATCCCGACCTTCGTCACCGGGTTCAGCGACGTCATCGGGTCCTGGAAGATCATCGCCACGTCGTTGCCGCGGAAGTCCCTGATCTCCTCGTCCGTCATCTTGGTCACGTCCTTGCCGCGGAACAGGATCCGGCCGGACGTGATCCGCCCAGGGTCGGGGACCAGGCGCAGTATGGACAGCGCGGTGATCGTCTTCCCGCAGCCCGACTCGCCGACCACTCCGAGCGTCTCGCCCGCGTCGACATGGAAGGTCACCCCGTCGACGGCACGGACCACGCCGCGCGACGTGAAGAATTGGGTGTGCAGGTCTTCGACTTGAAGGAGGGTTTGGGCCAACTAGCGGCGCATGCGTGGGTCGAGGGCGTCGCGCAGGCCGTCGCCGATGAAGGAGAAGGCCAGCAGCGTGAACCCGATCGCCAGGGCCGGGAAGACCACGCCGGTCGGGTTCGGGTAGATCGCCTCGACGCCGTCGGCGACCATCTGTCCCCACGTCGGCTGCGGCGGCTGGATGCCGACGCCGAGAAAGCTCAGCACCGCCTCGAGGAAGATCGCCTGCGGGATGCCGAACGTCAGGGTGACGATGATCGGCCCCAGCGAGTTCGGCAGCAGGTGCCTGAGGATGAGCTTGAGCGGCGGCGAGCCTGAGGATCGCGCCGCCTCGATGTACTCCTTCTCCTTGATCGACAGCACCTGGCCGCGCACCAGTCGCGCCAGGCCGACCCAGTTGACCAGCGCGATGGCGCCGAAGATTGGTATCAGCTGGAAGAACCACGAGCCGCTTAGGCGCCACACCGAGACCACCACGAGCACGAAGAGCAGGTCAGGGAAGGCGTACCAGATGTCGGTGAAGCGCATGAGGAGGTTGTCGATCCGGCCGCCGAAGTATCCCGCCGTCAGGCCGATGGTGAGGCCGATCGGAAAGATGATCGCCTGCACGAGCAGGCCGACCGTCAGCGAAACCTCGCTCCCGATCATCAGCCTGCTGAGCGTGTCCCGGCCCAGGATGTCGGTGCCGAAGAGGTGGCCGTTCACCCCAGGCCCGGTCTCGATGCTGTCCACGTTCTGCTTGATCGGGTTCGCGAGGAGGCCGAAGTGGACGAGCAGAGGCGACACGAGCGCGACCACGATCAGGAACGTGATGATCGTCAGTCCGACGACCGCCAGCCGGTTGCGCCGGAAGCGGACCCACGCATCAGCCCACAAGCCGACCTGGACTTCGGGGACCTCCCAGTCGATCGGCGCCTGCTCCATGGCTGCGACTGGGATCGCCATCTAGGTCAGCCTCACCCTGGGGTCGATGAAGACGTAAAGGATGTCGACGATCAGGTTGGCGACCGCGATCACGAGCGAGAACAGGACCGTCGTCCCGAGGATCATCGGGTAGTCGCGCGAGTTGACGGCCTGCACGAACGCCCGGCCTATGCCCGGGATGCTGAACACCTGCTCGACGATCACGGACCCGGTGACGAGGAACGCGAAGGTCGGGCCCAGGGTGGTGACCACCGGGATGAGCGCGTTCTTCAGCACATGGCGAACCACGACCAGCCGCTCGGAAAGGCCCTTGGCCCACGCGGTCCGAACGTAGTCCTGACGGATCACCTCGAGCGTGCTCGCCCGGGTCAGGCGCGCCGTGTAGGCGATGGGTAACAGCGCCAGGGTCACCGCCGGCATGACCAGGTGGTCGTCGACCCCCCAGCCCCCGGCCGGTAAGAAGAACTCACCTCCCGTCCACTTGTACATGAGGACGGAGAAGAAGACGATCATCAGCGCCCCGATCACGAAGTTCGGGAACGAGGCGGCGAAGGTGGCGAAGCCCATCGTCGCGTAGTCGACGCGGCTGTTCTGGCGCAGGGCCGCGATCACACCAAGGCCGATGCCGAACGGCACGATCAGCGCGAAGGCGAGGACGCCGATGGTCGCGGTGTACGGCCAGCCGCCTCCGATCAGCTCGACGACGGTCTTGCCCTGGTACTGGTAGGAGAGCCCGAAGTCGAAGTGGAGCACGTTCCAGACGTAGAGCGCGAACTGCTCGTAGATGGGCCGGTTGAGCCCGTACTTCCGGTTCAGGTTGTCGATCACGACCTGGGAGAGCTGTCTTCCGCCGGCCTTGTCCCACGGGCTGCCCGAGGCGAGGTGCATGAGGGAGAACGTGATGACGATGACGAAGAAGACGACCGGGATCATCCAGAGCACCCGGCGGAGCACATAGACCCCGAGGCTCCCCAGCCGGCTGTCCGTCACAGCCGCGAACTGTTTGGGGAGCAGGGCGCCCCGCTTGGGGCGCCCCGCGATTACTGCCAAATCACTCCCGTGTCGTTAGTGCTTGAGGATGTACGCGTCGTGCCAGAAGAAGTTCCCCGGCAGGGACTGGTCGTCACCAGCGGTGATCGTAAGCCCACCGACGTACCCCTTGATGAGGTTGTACTCGTAGTCCTGGAAGATGAAGGCCACGGCCGCTGAGTTGATCAGCTGGTCCTGCGCCTTCTTGTAGTCGGCGTTGCGCTTGGCCTGGTCCAGCTCGGTGTCGGCCTGCTTGACCAGGTCGTCGTAGCCGGGGAGGTCCACGCAGCCCCAGTTCAGGCTGTGGCACGACGCCTTGAAGAAGATGTCGAACCAGTCCTGCTGGTCCGGGTAGTCGGCGCCCCATCCGTCCGGGCCGTAGATGTCGAAGTCGCCCTTGCGGATGCGGCTGGTCACGGTCTTGCTGTCGATGACCTCGAGCTGCATGTTCAGGCCGAGGTTGGTGTTCCACTGGTCGACGATGAACTGGTTCAGGGTCTTGTTGCGGGTCGTGTTGCGGGTCAAGAGCTTGAACTTGTTGAGGTCCGACGCCGAGACGCCGGCCTTCTGCAGCAGTTGCTTGGCCGCCGCCGCGTCGAAGGCCTGGGCCTTGTTCGACGGGTCGTAGCCGGCCATGCCCTTCGGGATGAAGGACAGGATCGACTGCTGGATGTCGTGCTGGACCTGCTTGTTCAGCTTGTCCCGGTCGATCGACTTGGCGAACGCCATCCGGACGTCCGGCTTGTCAAACGGGGTTCTTTTCGCGTTGAACGTCATCCAGAACGTGGTCAGCTTCGGGTAGACCTTCGCCTCTTTGCTGAGCTTGGGGTCGTTGCGGACCAGGTCCACGTTGGCGAGAGGTACGGTCATGGCGTCGAGGTCGCCGGTCTGGTACTTGGCGAACGCGGTGTTGGCGTCCTCGATGAACCACTCGGTGATCTTTGTGAACTTAGGCGCGCCGCCCCAGTAGTTCGGGTTCGGGACGAGCGTCACGTGGTCCTTGGAGACGATCTCCGAGATCTTGAAAGGACCGTTGCCGATGATCGTCTCGGCCTTCTGCGCCCAGACCTCCGGCTTGGTGGTGTCGCTGGACGAGAACGAGCCGCCCGCGGCCTTCTCGACGACGTCCTGGCGGATGGGCGAGGCGACCCACAGGGTCACGACCCACTTGAAGAACGCCGCCGGGTGCTGGAGCTTGATCACAAACGTCTTGTCGTCGGGCGCGGAAAGTCCGAGGCCCGACACGAACGTGTCGATCGCGCTCGCGCTGGAGACGTCGACGCTGCCGTAGCCGTCAGCGCCCGCGATCGTCGAGTCGAAGAACGGGTCGACGTAGCCGGCGGCCAGTGCCGGGTTCAGCAGGTGCTTGTACCCGTACACAAAGTCCGCGGCTTTGACGGCCTGCCCGTCGCTCCACTTCGCGTTCGAGCGAAGGGTGAAGGTGTAGGTCAGTCCGTCGCTGGAGACCTTGTAGCTTTCGGCCGCGCCGGGCTGCACGTCGGTGCCGTCCTTGTTCGACTTGAGCAAGGTCTCGAACACCTCCCGGCCGACGCCCGCCTCGTAGGTGTACGTCTGCTGGGTCGGGTCGTAGCTGTTCGGCTCGGTGCCGTCGTTGACGTTGAGGACCTGCTTGTCCGGTGACGCGAGGTCCTGGCTCTGCGGACCGCTAGTCCCGCCACAGGCGGTCGCGAGCACGATACCCGCAGTCGCGAGCGTGAACGCTCGAATGCCTGAACGAAGGTGCATACGCGTCTTACCTCTCAGATGGATCCTGCGGCCTTCTTCCCGAGAGCGCGGCGGCGCGCGGGGCGAGAGTGCGCCGGCAGCAGGTCTTACTCACAGCCTCTTCGGCCGACTCAAATTCTGTTGTGGGCGACTCACAAGTGTCAAGTTGTGATGAGAATCTGGCCGCGAACAACAGTTCGCCAACCCCCTTAACATTCCCTAATGAGGCGCGATCGACAGCGCCACCGGGTCCAGCGCCCCCGGCCACTCGTCCAGCGGCGACGTGACCATCCCCCGCACGTAAGGCTGGACCAGGTACCAGCTGACGGTCTGGGCGAGGAACGCCACCGGTGCCTCGCTCACCAGCATCGATTGCGCCTGCAGGTACTCCTGGTCGCGGCGCGCAGCGTTGCCGTCCGTCCGCGCCACGCTCACGAAGTTGTCGAACTGCTGGTTGTGCCAGTACAGGATGTTGTCCGACGTGGTCAGGAACACGTCGTACCAGTCCGCCTGGTCGGGGTAGTCCGCGGTCCAGCCGCGCGGTCCCGTGATCTGGAACTGGCCTGACTCGAGATGCGAAGAAAGCGTGTTGGCGTCCAGCGGCTGGAGAGCGACCTCGATGCCAAGGTTCGCCTTGAGCTCGTCGTGCACGAACTTCGCCGTCGCCTTGGCCGAGTCCAGGGTCTGGTCGTAGGCGTACGTCAGGGACACCTGCTTTCCGGAAAGCCCGGACGCCGCGAGCGACGCCCGCGCCTGGGCGACGTCGAACTTCTGAGTGGTCAGGCTCGGCGTGTAGCCGTGCATGCCCCTGGGGATGAGCGTCGTCGCCGCCTCGCCTTCGCCCTGCAGGATCTCCTTGACGAAAGCGTTGCGATCGATCGCTTGAGCGATCGCCTGCCGCAGCCGCGGGTTGTCGAGCGGCGGCGAGTTCGTGCGGAACGCGATCCAGAACACGGTCAGGTTTGGCGTCTTGACCAGCTGCCGGCTCAACGTCTTGTCGCCCGCGACCGAGGCGGCCTGCGCGAGCTGCACGGTGGCCACGTCGAGCTCGCCTTTGCGGTATCTGTCCAGCGCGGTGGCGCCGTCGTTGACGATCGTGAAGTCGATTCGAGCCAGCGCCGGCCGGGGGCCCCAGTAGTAGGGGTTGCGCTCGACCCGGATGTGGTCGTTCCTGACCATCTCCGTGACCTTGAAGGGGCCGTTGGTGATGAAGCTGCCGGGCGCCGTCGCCCACTTGTCCCCGCTCTGGCTCACCACATCCTTCCGGATCGGAGCCGAAGCCGGAAGCGCAGCCAGCCAGACGAAGGCCGGGTATGGCTGCTGCAGCTGAACCTGGAAGGTGAGATCATCGACCGCCTTCAACCCGAGCGTACCGAGCGCCGAATCGATCGTCGCCTTGTCGCGCTGTGGGTCCATCAACGACACCTTCTCGCCGTTGAGGATCGCGTTCGCGAACAGCGTCTCGTCCGGCGCCGCGAGGCGCGGATCGACCAGGCGCTGCCATGCATAGATGAAGTCCTGCGCCTTCACCGGCGTGCCATCCCAGTACCTGGCGGACGGGCGCAGGTGGAAGACGTACGCGGTGCCGGCGCCGTTGACCTCGTAGCTCTGCGCGGCCGCCGGCTCGACGCCGCTCAGGTCCGGTTTCGGCTGGAGGAGCGGCTCGGAGACGGCGCGCAGGACCGCCGCCTCGTAGGTGTACTGAGTCTGGCCGGGGTCGAGCGACGCGGGCTGGTCTTCGAGCATCACCCGCAGGACCTGGTCCTTGGCGAGCTTGGGACCGCTGGTGACGCCCGTTTCGCACGCCGTCACGGCGATCAGCGGCAGGGCGAGGGCGCAGACGAGCCTTCGGCTCAGGGTCACCCCACGATCATACAAATGCAAAAGGGGCAACCCTGGCGGGCGCCCCCTTGTGCACGTACTGCTGACTCTAGCCCAACCCAGGCCGGTTGACTAGACCGATAGCGTCTCCAGGTCGATCGGCTCCTCCTCCAGGATCCGGGCGGCCTGCTCGCGCTGCTTCTTGTAGTAGTCGAGCCCCGTCCCGGCCGGGATCAGCTTGCCGATGATCACGTTCTCCTTAAGGCCCCGCAGGCGGTCGACCTTGCCCGAGATCGCGGCCTCGGTCAGCACCCTGGTCGTCTCCTGGAAGGACGCCGCCGACAGCCACGAGGTGGTGTTCAGCGCCGCCTTGATCAGGCCCAGGAGCACTGTCTGCGCGGTGGCGGGCTCACCGCCCTCCGCCAGCGCCCGGGCGTTGGCTTCCTCGTACTCCCACTGCGAGACGATCTCGCCAGGGAGCAGGCCGGTGTCGCCCGCCGAGTCGATGCGGACCTTGCGCATCATCTGCCGGACGATGACCTCGATGTGCTTGTCGTTGATGTCGACGCCCTGCGAGCGGTAGACCTTCTGGACCTCGTCCACCAGGAACGTCTGCACCGCCTCCTTGCCGAGGATGTGGAGCAGCTCTTGCGGTGAGATCGAGCCTTCGGTGATCTGCTGGCCGGCCTTGATCGTGACCCTGTGCCCGTCGCGGCGGTCGAGCTCGGGCCGGATGCGAACCTGGTGCGGGATCGGGTACTCGCGCACCTCTTCGTCGATGGTCCGGACGGTGATCTCCTTGGGCGCGACCACGATCTTGCCGGCGTGCCGTGTGCGAACGCCGTTGCCCTTGGAGTCGCGGGCCAGCTCCTGGCCCTCCATGACGTCGTCGCCGGTCTTCACCAGCGCCTCCATCTTGGTCTCGACCGGGTAGGAGACCTCGAACTCCTCCTTGGACGTCACGCGCACCTTGCGCGCTCCTTCCTGGCGGATGATCTCGAGCTCGCCGTCGATCTCGGAGATGATGGCCTTGCCCTTGGGGATGCGAGCCTCGAAAAGCTCCTCCACGCGGGGCAGGCCCTGGGTGATGTCCACGCCGGCGACGCCGCCGGTGTGAAACGTGCGCATCGTCAGCTGCGTGCCCGGCTCGCCGATCGACTGCGCGGCGATGACGCCCACCGCCTCGCCGATCTCGACCAGCTTGCCGGTCGCCAGGTTGCGACCGTAGCAGGTGCGGCAGACGCCCTCGCGGGCCTCGCACACCAGCACCGAACGCATCTTTACGGGCGTGGCCGCGGCGATGATCGCGCGCGCCGCCTCGTCGCTGATCGACTGCCCTGCGGGCACCAGCACCTTGCCACCAACCGAGACATCCTCGGCGGCAACGCGGCCGGCGATCTTCTCGAAGATGGGATCGTTCTTCGCCCGCTCCGGGGTGACGTCGCGGATCCAGATTCCGTTGGTGGTGCCGCAGTCCTCCTCGCGCACGATCACGTCCTGGGCGACGTCGACCAGACGCCGCGTCAGGTAGCCGGAGTCGGCCGTCCGCAGCGCGGTGTCGGCAAGGCCCTTGCGCGTGCCGTGGGTGGAAATGAAGTACTCGAGCACCGTCAGACCCTCGGTGAAGTTGGCCTGGATCGGGAGGTCGATGATCCGGCCCGTCGGGTCGGCCATCAGGCCGCGCATGCCCGCGAGCTGGCGGATCTGCTGG
>Ga0209057_1000526_pt1 | contig 34332 bp, 27 predicted proteins | sample GraSoiAngelo_146_FD_185903 | JGI IMG/M metagenome (GOLD analysis project Ga0209057, IMG submission 185903) | Grasslands soil microbial communities from the Angelo Coastal Reserve, California, USA - 14_1009_05_30cm (SPAdes) (version 2) | ecosystem: Environmental > Terrestrial > Soil > Grasslands ... | reverse complement strand
CGCTGACCTACAGCGTGGTCGCAGGCCCGGCGCACGGCGCGCTGAGCGGAGTGGCGCCGAACCTGACGTATACGCCCGCGGCGAACTACAACGGCGCGGATAGCTTCACGTTCAAAGCGAACGATGGGACGGTGGACTCGAGCGCGGCCACGGTGAGCCTCACGATCACCGCCGTGAATGACGCGCCGGTGGCCGCCGATCAGGCGGTGACGACGGCGGAAGATACGGCCAAGGCAATCGTGCTGACGGCGAGCGACGTCGATGGCGACGCGCTGACCTATGCCATCGTCGTGGGCCCGGCGCACGGCGCGTTGAGCGGCGTGGCGCCGACCGTGACGTACACGCCGGCGGCGAATTACAACGGGCCCGACAGCTTCACGTTCAAGGCGAACGACGGCACCGTCGATTCGGCCATCGCGACGGTGGCCGTCACGGTGACGCCGGTGAACGACGCGCCAGTCGCGACGGCGCAGAGCGTGACGACCAATCAGGACACGGCCAAGGCGATCAGCCTGACGGCCAGCGACGTGGACGGCGACACGCTGACGTACGTGGTGGTGACCGCGCCGACGCACGGCACGCTGAGCGGCACCGCGCCGAATCTCACGTACACGCCCGTCGCTGGATATTTCGGCTCGGACAGCTTCACGTTCAAAGCGAACGACGGGACGGTCGATTCGGTGGCGGCGACCGTGAGCCTGACGGTGGTCCACGTGAATCACGCGCCGGTCGCGGCCGCGCAGACCGCGACGACCGCAGAAGATACGGCGAAGGCGATCGTCTTGACGGCGACGGATGCCGACGGCGACCCGCTGACCTACAGCGTGGTCGCAGGCCCGGCGCACGGCGCGCTGAGCGGAGTGGCGCCGAACCTGACGTATACGCCCGCGGCGAACTACAACGGCGCGGATAGCTTCACGTTCAAAGCGAACGATGGCACGGTCGATTCGAACGTGGCAACCGTCAGCATCACCCTGACCGCAGTCAACGACGCGCCGACGTTTACGAAGGGCGCCGACCAGACGGTCGCGCAGGACAGCGGAGCGAAAACGGTAGCCGCCTGGGCAACGGGCATGAGCGCCGGTCCTGCCGACGAAGCGGGGCAGGTACTCAGCTTCACGGCCACGAACGACAACGCTGCACTGTTCTCGGCGCAGCCAGCGGTGGCCTCGAACGGTACGCTGACGTTCACGCCGGCAGCTGGCGCGACCGGCATCGCGCATGTCACCGTGCAGCTGCATGACAACGGCGGCACCGCGAACGGCGGCGTCGACACCAGTGCGACGCAGACGTTCACGATCACCGTCCAGAGCTCGGGCCCGCCGAAGCTGTCGATCGCGGATTCGAGCGTCGTCGAGGGCAACAGCGGCACCACGCCGATGGTGTTCACCGTGACGCTGTCGTCACCAGCCGCGGTGGCGGTGACCGTCAACTACCAGACGCTGAGCGGGACGGCGTCGTCGCGCGATTATCAGTCGACGTCAGGCACGTTGACGTTTGCCCCGGGCGAAACAACCAAGACCGTCAACGTGATGGTGGTCGGGGACCTCGTGAAGGAGAACAACGAGACGTTCTCGGTCAGGCTGTCAGCGGCGACGAACGCCACGATTCTCAAGGCCGACGGCGTCGGCGTCATCATCGACGACGACTAGGTCCGAAGGTGTGAGTGTCGTGAAGATCTCGAGCTGGCGGAGAGACGGAATTTGCGGGACCTGCGGGCGTCGATCGCGCGCAGGTCCCGGTCGTCGAGTGCGGTCAGATGCAGTTCGCGTCGTAGATCGACTGGAGGAAGGCCGCGAGATCGGCGAAGCCCAGATTCGTCGCGTTCTCAATCCCGGCGGCCAACACCTTGCAGTAGGCAAGGCCGGGCCCATTGCCGGGGCCGGCGGCGTGCAAGGTCGTACCCAAAGTCATCGTTGCACAGGCAACGAAACCGGCGAACACCAGGGCGGTGCTGAGCTTCCTGAACTGACGCATTGAACCCTCCTAGAGGATTGAACGGAATCGGCGGATTATTCCGCCGGGCCGAGGAGAATTGTCTCGCGTAAGGCGGACATCTAACATCGACCGAAGGTCCTAGACCCCCGGCAGCGATATCAGACCAACGTCGCAGTCTGCTTAGTCGGCGCCGAGGGCTGCACCGGCGCCTGAGCCGCGGCGGGCGCCGCGACCGGCACGGGCGTCAGGCCGATTTTGTGATGGACCGCGAACAACGCCAGCTCCAGGCGGTTCGACACGCCCAGCTTGTCGAAGATGTTCGTCAGGTGATGCTTTACGGTTTTTTCACTGATTGAGAACTTCGTCGCGATTTCGCCGTTGGAATAGCCACCCAGAATCACGCTGATGATCTCGAGCTCGCGCGGCGTGAGTCCGAAGTGTTTGCGGCTCGGTTGCGGATGCGATGCGAGCAGCTGCTGCAGCGCGGTGGTCAGATCGGCGACACGGTTGCGTCCGACCCAATATTGGCCCGCTACGACGGCGTGGATGCTTTTAAACAGCACCTCGCTCGCCGACTCCTTGAGCACGATGCCCTGCGCGCCGAGCTGAAGCCCCGAGATCAATTCGTCGCGATCGAGCGCCGCGGTCACCAGGATGATGCGCGCCCGGACCGATCGTTCGCGGAGTTCGCGCAAGGCAACCAGCCCCGGCTTGCGCGGCATCGCCACGTCGAGCAGGAGGAGATCTGGCTCCAGCTGTTCGACCAGGCGCGTCGCCTCTTCACCGTCGCCGGCGCTGCCGACGACGTGGAGGTCTCCATCGGTTTCCAGGAGCCGCGTCAACCCGTCGCGAAATGTCGGGTGATCGTCGGCGATGACAACACGGACTGGAGCGTTATGCGTGTATGGCATGGGTTGAAAGTGGAACTGCAATTTCGAGGCGTGCGCCCTGGCCCGGCTGAGACTCGATGTTCAGCTGTCCGCCGAGCAGACGGACGCGATCCTTGATAACGAACGGGCCCAGGCGCGACGCTTCCAGCTCGGCGTGACTCTTCCGCCCTGCAAACGGGAACCCGCACCCGTCGTCCTCGATCGACAGCTGGCAGTCGCCGTCGATCGACGCCAACCGCACGTACACGTTTTGCGCGCCGCTGTGCCGCCGCACGTTAATCAACGCTTCGCCGACGATGCGCGCCACTTCGCGACACGCGTGCGGACCGAGCGCTACGCGATCGAGCTGTGTCACGAATCGGGTGGCGATGCCGGTTTCGCGCTGGAAGCGCTGTGTGAAGTCGGCCAGCGTGTCGACCAATTGATCGGGCGCCAAATCGAGCGGCTTCATCTGCTGCATGAATTCGCGCAGCGTCACCACTTCGCGCCGCAGGAGGCCGTTGAGGCGATTCAGGTCCGCCGCGACGTGCGGCGCTTCGCGCGACAGGCGACGGCTCAGAGCGGCGACTTCCATCTCGACGCCCATCACACCCTGGATGACCCCGTCATGCAGCTCGCGCGCGACGCGACCGCGCTCGGCCGCCACGGCCTCGGTGCGGAGACGGCGCGTCAGATACACGTTGTGCACCGTTGGTCCGACCTGCTGAACGATCCGGCGAGCGACACTCAACGCCCTTCTGCGATTCGATCCGACGATTGGATTGACGAGGAATACGCGGCCGGTCCACTCCCGTCCGAGATCGAAGCCGATGGCGAGCACACCGCTGAATGGACCGACAGCAGCGAGCAATTCTTTCGGAAGGCTCCACGATTCAGCGTGCAGTCGGGCTCCGTTGGCGTCGGTGGCGACCACGTCGAACCGCGCGCCGTCGATGCTGCGTTGCCGCAGCGCGTGAAACGCCGCGGCGTGCGGTTCGAAGATGTACGGGGACAACTCCCCGTTCTCGAGTTGAACGCAGTGAATCGGATCGCCCGTCACCTGGCTCGAAGGCGCCGTGTCCCACAAGAAGGCCTTGTCTGAGGCACGATCGTGCGCGACGAGTAGCACCCGCTCAGCGCCGAAGAATTTCTGGAGCGATTGAACCACTGATCCCAGTGTCCGTTTGAGTCCGCTGCGCACATCTGCACTCGCGATCATCGATGTGACAGCGACCGACTCGATGCACAGACGCATCACCGCGTCCGCGATGTAGCCGATGACGCTGCCACCAATCAGCAGCGACGCGGCAGCGGCGACAACGAAAAATTGAGCAGTCCTGTCATCGTGCGGCGCGAACGACGCGCTGAACACCATCTCGCCGACCGACGTACCGATGCCGAGCAGCAACGCTCCCGCAAACGCCGTCGCAATCGCTGCCCGGCATCCCCACCGCAGGCCGGCAGCGAGGAACGGCGGCAGGAACAGAATGAAGAATGGACCGTTTGCACTCGTGGCCACCGTCAGCGCAGCAGCCGCGACGATGTCCACGACGTGCACTGTGAGCCGCGAGGCGATCCATGTCGTCGGACGCGTCTGAACAACGATGATCACCATCGCGGCGAATGCCGCATATGCGATCGCCACTAAACGGCCGAGATCGGCATACGGAGGTGCCGATCTCGGGGTCGCGAAGAGCACCGCAAGTGCTACAAGTGCGACGAACATCCGAGCCATGGCGAGAGCGCGCTCGATCTGGTGCTGCTGAGCCTGCAGCGGAGCGCCCTGAGAAGCAGATGCGTTCAGGTTTGACATTGGTCGCGCTCGACGGAGATTTCTGCGTTAAGACGTCCTATCGATGACGTCAATGGACGTTCGTGTTCGATAGGGGAAGGCGGATTATTGTGCCGAAACGAGGAACTATGCAAGAGCTTAGTTTCAAGACATGCACAAAGTCCCAAAAGGGCCATTTTGAATGGCCAAAAAGTGCTAAGCGGTAGGCATGCCGGACCTTGGCCGATTGAGCTTCAGCGCAACGACGTGCACATCTGAAGGCACATGAGTGGCTGCGTAAAGCTGTGCTCTTCCAGGCAGCCGTCCTGCCATTTCATCGCGGACGTGCCGTCGACAAATGACGACGCGAAAACATCGCTGCGGGACCACGGCCATTCACCGCGGTCTTCGGAGCACGCGTGCGTCGCACGCCTTGACGCGACGCCGCGAAGGGACGCAGTCGCTCGACGCTGTCATTGGTGCGCTTCGAGATCGTCTTATGATCGTGAACGAGCGATCGCATCCGTGGCTTCATCTCTCGCACCTTCATTTCTGCTGTCGATGCCGCAGCTCATCGATCCGAATTTCAAGCAGACGGTTGTGTTGCTCTGCCGTCACAACGCGCAAGGCGCGTTCGGCCTTGTCGTGAATCGTCCGCTGACGACGGCGGGACGAGTGATCGTGAACCTGGATCCGCCGGTCACGACCGACCGCGAATTGCAGGTCTGGGTCGGTGGGCCGGTGGAACCGGAGCGAAGCTGGATTCTTGTCGGTCGGCCTACCGTCGGCGAGGAAGGCGACTACACCGAGTTGATTCGGATCACCGACAATCTGCTGCTGTCCACGTCACCGGAGCTGCTGCGGCGGCTGCTCGAGCCGAGGCCTCCTTCGGATGCGCGGTTGATTGTCGGCTATTCCGGATGGGGACCCGGCCAGCTCGAGGCGGAGCTCGAGGCGTCGGCGTGGCTGATGAGCGATGTCGATCACGATTTGATTTTCAACACGCCGCCCGATCGCATGTGGGAAACCGCCATTCGCCGGCTCGGCGCCGATCCTTCTGCGCTGCAGATGTCGCGAGGAGTACATTAGCGTGAGATTCACTGTCGCCGTCATGGTCCTCGCCCTCGCCGCCCAGGAAACCGCGTTGCCCGACGCGACCAAACTGCAGCAAATGGCCGCGCGGTTCGAGCCGACCGAGATTACGGCGGATCTGTCGAAGCTCTCCGATGCCGATCGTAGAGTGCTCGCGAAGCTGGTGGAGGCGTCGAAGATCATCGACGCGCTCTTCCTGCGGCAGGTATGGGCGGGCAACCAGCCGATGCTACTCGACCTCGTGCGCGATGAGTCGCCGGAAGGGCGCGCGCGTCTGCATTACTTCCTCATCAACAAAGGCCCGTGGTCGCGGCTCGATCACAACGCGCCGTTCGTGCCCGGCGCGCCGGCCGACAAGCCGCAAGGTGCGAATTTCTATCCCGACGGCGCGTCGAAGGCAGAAGTCGAAGCGTGGTTCAAATCGGTGCCGCAGAGCATTCGCACCCGCTCGACGGGGTTCTTCACCGTGATCCGCCGCAACGCCAGCCCGACCGGCGGCGACTTCCTCATCGTGCCGTACAGCATCGAGTATCAGAACGAGCTCACGCAGGCGGCCGCGCTTCTCCGCGAGGCTGCGGCGCTCGGTACCGAGCCGACGCTGAAGGCCTTTCTGACCAAACGCGCCGACGCGTTTCTGTCGAACGAGTACTACGCCAGCGATGTCGCATGGATGGAGCTGAAGGGCGCCATCGAGCCGACTATCGGCCCGTACGAGGTGTACGAGGACGAGCTGTTCAACTACAAGGCGGCATTCGAATCGTTCGTGACGGTGCAGGACGCAGCCGAATCGGCGAAGCTGCAGAAGCTGGCGGGCGAGCTGCAGGATATCGAGGACAATCTGCCGATCGATCCGAAGCACCGCAATCCGAAGCTCGGCACGCTCGCGCCGATCGTCGTGGTCAACGAGATCTTCGCGGCCGGCGATGCGAACCGGGGCGTGCAAACGGCGGCGTTCAACCTGCCGAACGACGAGCGCGTCGTCCGGGAGAAGGGCGCCAAGCGCGTCATGCTGAAGAACGTCCAGGACGCGAAGTTCGAAAAGACGCTCCTGCCGATCTCGAAGATCGTCCTGCCGGCCGGCGATCGGGCGCACGTCGCCTTCGACGCCTTCTTCACGCACATCGTCGTCCACGAGTTGATGCACGGGCTCGGCCCGCACAGCATCACCGTGAACGGCCGCGGGACGACCGTACGGCAGCAGCTGAAGGAGACCTACAGCTTTCTCGAAGAGGCGAAGGCCGATATCTCGGGCCTCTTCGCCATCCAGCACATGATCGACAAAGGCGTGATGCCGAAGTCGCTCGAGGAGCAGCTCTACGTCACGTACCTCGCGTCCGCGTTCCGCTCGATCCGGTTCGGCGTCAGCGAGGCGCACGGCAAAGGCATCGCGGTGCAGCTCAACTACCTGCTCGATCAGCGCGGCTTCGTCGCCAAGCCTGACGGGACGTTCGAGGTCAATCGCGATCGGATCAAGGAAGGTGTAGCCGCCCTGACGCGCGACATCATGACGATTCAGGCGGAGGGCGATTACGCCAAAGCCAAAGAGCTCGGCGAGCGGCTCGGCGTCGTGCGACCCGAGGTGCAAACGGCGCTCGCCAAGCTCGCGGCCATTCCCGTGGACATCGAGCCGCGCTTCACCACCGCCGAGCGCCTGCTGTCGGCGCGCTAGATGGCTGTCGATCCCGTCTGCGGGATGACCGTCGATCCCGCGCGCGCCGCAGGTTCATTCGAGTACGGGGGCACGACCCACTACTTCTGCTCGAACGGCTGCCTCGCGAAATTTTCCGCCGATCCACAACGATTTCTTGCCGGCGCCCGCGAGCCGACGATGCAGCACGCCCCGATCGTGCAGATCGGCGGACTCAAACGTGGCGGGGCCGAGCCTGCCCGGCGCCCCTCGTCGCAGTCTTCGTCAGCGTCGCCACCGGCGTCCTCGTTGCCCTCTCCGTCCGCGCTGCCGGCGCCGTCCTCGTTGCCGCGGGCGGAGCAGGCTCCGCCCCCGCGGGTGTCGGAGACGACTTATACATGTCCAATGCATCCTGAGATCGTCTCAGACAAGCCTGGTGCCTGTCCGAAATGCGGGATGGCGCTCGAACCGCGCACCGCGGATCTTGCGGACGCGCCGAACCCCGAGCTCGTCGACATGACGCGACGCTTCTGGATCGGCGTGGCGCTCGGCGCGCCGGTGTTCCTGCTGTCGATGGGCGACATGCTTTCGGGCGGCGCGGTTGGACGACGCATCTCCGTCGCGTCGATCAACTGGATAGGGCTCGTTCTTGCAACGCCGGTCGTGCTCTGGTGCGGTTCGCCGTTCTTCGAACGGATGTGGCAGTCGCTCGCGAATGCGAGCCCCAACATGTTCACGTTGATCGGCATCGGCGTCGGCGCTGCGTACGCTTACAGCGCGATCGCGACGGCCGCGCCGAATCTCTTCCCCGAAGGCTTCCGCATGCACGGGACGGTCGACACGTACTTCGATACGGCGATCGTCATCACCGTGCTCGTCCTGCTCGGGCAGATGCTGGAGCTGCGCGCGCGCCATCGGACCGGCGCGGCGATTCGGCAGCTGCTCGGTCTCGCGCCGAAGACCGCGCGTGTCGTGCGGCACGGCCAGGAGATCGACCTGCCGCTCGAGCACGTGCGCCCCGGCGATGTCGTGCGCGTGCGACCCGGCGAAAAGATTCCGGTCGACGGCACCGTGATCGATGGCGCTGCGGCCGTCGACGAATCGATGGTGACAGGCGAATCGATTCCCGTGGACAAACAGGCGCGCGATCGCGTCATCGGCGCGACCATCGTGGTGAACGGCACGTTCACGATGCGTGCCGAGCGCGTCGGCAGCGAAACGCTCCTCGCACAGATCGTCCGCATGGTGGCCGAAGCGCAGCGGACGCGCGCACCGATTCAGCGCCTCGCCGATCGCGTCGCGGAGTACTTCGTTCCGGCTGTCGTCGTGAGCGCGATCGCCACCTTCGTCGCGTGGTCCATCTGGGGACCCGATCCGCGTCTCGCGCACGGACTCGTCAACGCCGTCGCCGTCCTGATCATCGCGTGTCCCTGCGCGCTCGGCCTCGCGACGCCGATGGCGATCATGGTCGGCGCCGGTCAGGGCGCGAAGGCGGGCGTGCTCATCAAGAACGCCGAGGCGCTCGAACTGCTGGCGCGCGTCGACACGCTCGTTCTCGACAAGACGGGGACGCTGACCGAAGGACGTCCGCAGGTGACGTCCATCGAGCCGGCCGCCGGATCGACCGACATCGACGTGCTTCGCATTGCGGCTGCCGTGGAGCGGGGCAGCGAGCATCCGCTGGCCGCGGCCATCGTGCGCGCCGCCCAAGCGCGCTCGATTCCGATTCCCGCCGTGTCCGAATTTCGCTCGACGACCGGCTTGGGGGTGTCGGGCCGCGTCGACGGCCACGCCGTCGATCTGGGCAGCATCGATTTCATGGCGTCGCGCGGGATCGAAACCGCGGCGCTCGTGGGTCTCGCCGACGTTCTCCGGCAGGACGGTCAAACGGTGATGTGCGTTGCTGTGGACCGACGGGTCGTCGGAATGATGGCCGTCGCCGATCCCGTTCGGGCGACGACTGCGGAAGCCATCGCGCAACTCAAAGCAGACGGCCTGCGGATCGTGATGCTCACCGGCGACAACCAGGTGACGGCGGACGCGATCGCGCGCCGGCTTGGTATTGATGAAGTGCACGCGGATGTCCGACCCGACCGCAAACGCGAAATCGTCGCCGAGCTTCGAAGGGGCGGACATCAGGTCGCGATGGCCGGCGACGGCATCAACGACGCGCCGGCGCTCGCCGCGGCCACAGTCGGCGTCGCGATGGGCACCGGAACCGATGTGGCGATCGAAAGCGCCGGCATCACGCTCGTCAAAGGCGATCTCCGCGGCATCGTGCGCGCGCGGCGGCTCTCGCGCGCGACGCTTCGCAATATCCGCCAGAACTTGTTCCTCGCGTTCGTCTACAACACGCTCGGCGTCCCGATCGCCGCGGGCGTTCTCTATCCGTTCGCAGGACTGCTTATCAGCCCGGTCTGGGCGAGCGCGGCGATGACGATGAGCTCGCTGTCGGTGATCGCAAACGCCCTTCGGCTTCGCCACGTTTCTCTTTTATAGACAATCAGTTACAAGGTAAACGCTTCACGGCGCTCGTCGTATACTTCTACGGTTTTTCATAACAGTTTTCGTTCATGTCCCTTATGCCTTCACGTCTGCTGACATTGGTTCTCGCGTCGGCGTGCGCCGCCGCGTGCTCGAAAAGCGAGACCGCCCAGGCGCGCGGCCGCGACGATGCCCCAAAGCCCGTGAAAGTCGAGCGCGTGCGCGAGGAGGCGGTCCATCGGTCGGTTGACATCGTCGGTACCCTCTCTGCAGTCGATGAGGTGACGGTGTCGTCGGAGGCCGAAGGGCGCGTCAGCAAGCTGCTCGCCGACCTCGGCGACCGCGTCCACGCGGGTCAGGCGCTCCTCGAGCTCGATCGCGAGAAGCTCCAATACGCCGTCGAGCAGCAGCGCGCGGCGCTCGCGCGCGCGCTGGCGAAGTTCGGCGCCGCCGATTCCCAACATCTTCCGCCGTTCGAGAAGACCCCGGACGTGCAGCGAGCTCAGGCCGAGCTCGTGCAGGCGAAGCAAGGCTTCGAGCGCGCCGACCAGCTGCACCGGCGCCAGCTCGTTCCGAAGCAGACGCTCGACGACGCGCAGGCGACGCTACAGGCCAAGCAGGCGGGCTACGACGCGTCGCTGCAGAACGCGAAGAATCTGCGCGCCGACATCGACGCGTCGGAAGCGACGCTGAAGCTGGCCGAGCGGCAGCTGCGCGACGCGGAGATCCGCGCGCCGTTCGACGGCTACATTCAGAAGCGGCTCGTGTCGCTCGGCGAATACGTCAAAGTGCAGACGCCGGTGATGAGCGTCGTCCGCGTCAATCCGCTGAAAGTCACCGCGGAGATCCCCGAGCGGATGGCGCCGTGGATCAAAACCGGCCAATCGGTGGAGTTGCACGTCGACGCGTATCCGGACAAGACGATCACCGGCAAGGTTTCGCGGATCAGCCCGGCGGTCAATACCGCGACGCGCGCGTTTTCATTCGAGGCGCTCGTACCCAATGACGACGCGCTGCTCAAGCCCGGCACCTTCGCGCGCGTGCACGTGGCGAGCGGAAAAATCGATCAGGTGCTGACGCTTTCCTACAGCGCGCTCCAATACAGGTACGGCGTCAATCGCGTGTTCGTGGTGAACGGCGATCGGCTGAACGCGCGCGAGCTGAAGATCGGCGAACGGCTCGGCGACCGCATCGAGATCGTCGGCGGCGTCAAGGCGGGCGAGACCATTGCGGTCTCCGACGTCGAAAAGCTCGTCGACGGCGCGAAGGTGTCGGTCAAACAAAACGCGGAGTAGCGCGCACGAGTCCTTCTGCGACGTTCTGTTCTGGAAACACGCGAGCACGGCGCCCGCGGCCCGAGCGAGCGCGGATGCGCGAGTGAGGCGTAAGAAATGCTTTCGGAATTGTGTGTTCGTCGACCTGTCTTCGCCACGATGCTCGTCATGTCGCTCGTGGTGCTCGGACTCTTCTCGTTCCGCGACCTCGGCGTCGATCTGTTCCCGCGCGCCGATCCGGCGACTGTGAACGTATCGCTGGCGTTGCCCGGCGCGAGCCCCGACGAGATCTCCTCATCGGTGATCGAGCCGATGGAGGAGGCGATCAGCGGCGTCTCCGGCATCGACGAGATTTCCGCGCGGATCAGCGAAGGCAAAGGCAACGTCACCGTCCGGTTCGTCCTCGAGCGCGATCTCAACGACGCCGTCAACGACGTCCGCGAGAAGGTGGCCGGCGCGATCAAGAGCGTGCCGCCGGAGTTGTTGCCGCCGGTCATCACGAAGGTCGACCCGGACGCCGCGCCAGTCATGTCGATCATGGTCTCGTCCGACGCGATGAGCCTGCGGACGCTGACGGAGCTCGCGGACAAGCAGATCTCGCGGTCGATTCAGACGGCGAATGGCGTCGGTCAGGTGACGATCGCTGGCAGCCGCTCCCGTGAGATTCACATCGTCGTCGACATTGAGAAGCTGAATTCGTACGGATTGTCGCTGACGCAGGTGCGCGACGCGATCGTCGCCGAGAACGTCGAAATCCCGGGCGGTGCGGTAGAGCAGGGCAAAGGCCAGCTCCTGCTGCGGACGCTCGGCCGCATCGACGCCGCCGACGACTTCAACAACGTCGTCGTCGCGACGAAGAACGGCACGCCGATTCGCGTGTCGGACATCGGTTATGCCGAGGACAGCTTCGAGCGACCGACCTCGTCGGTGTGGTTCGGAGACAAGCCGGCGGTCCAACTCGACGTCCGCCGCGCGATGGGCGAGAACACCGTCGCGGTCATCGAGGGTGTCCGCGCGCGGTTGCAATCGATTCAGCGCGCGTTGCCGACATCGGTCAAGGTGACGATCGTCGCCGACGACTCCAAGTTCATTTACGCGTCGATCGCTTCGCTCGAAGAACACCTGATCTTCGGCAGCCTGTTCGCCGCGATCGTCGTGATGTTCTTCATCCGAAACATCCGCGCGGTCATCATCGCGGCGCTGGCGATTCCGGCGTCGATCATCTCGTCGTTCACGCTCATGAGCATCATGGGGTTCACGCTGAACAACATGACGCTGCTCGGCATCACGCTCGCCGTCGGCATCGTCATCGACGATGCGATCGTCGTGCTCGAAAACATCTTCCGGTACATCGAGGAAAAGGACTGCGCGCCGTTCGATGCGGCGATTCAGGGGACTCGTGAGGTCGCGCTCGCCGTCATGGCGACGACGTTGTCGCTCGTCGTCATCTTCCTGCCCATCGCGTTCATGAACGGGTACGCCAAGCGGTTCATCAACCCGTTCGGCTGGACGATGGCGTTCTCGATCGTGGTGTCGATGCTCGTCAGCTTCACGCTGACGCCGATGCTCAGCTCACGCGTCCTCAAGCTGTCGGACGCCGTCGCCGACCACAAAACCAAGGAGAAGGGGTTCTTCCACTGGCTCGATCAATGGTACTCGCGCCAGGTGAACTGGGCGCTCGATCATCCCGGAGTCATCATCGCGGTGTCGGTCGTCGCGTTTCTGTTCACGTTCCCTTTGAACCGGATGGTGGGCCGCGACTTCGTGCCCAACGAAGACATGGGCGAGTGGACCGTCCACATGGACGCGCCCGAAGGAACCTCGCTCGAAGGCACGCAGGAAATCGCGTTCGAGGTGCTCAAGGAATTCGACGGCATCGACGGGATCGCGCAGATCGAACCGCTCGTCAACCCGAGCGGCAGCGGCGCTGCCGGCGGCGGCGGCGGCAGCAACGTGACGCACGTGCATTTCAACTTTCAGGCGCTTCCGATCGACCAGCGCAAGCACACGCAGAGCGAAATCATCACCGAGATCCGCAAGCGGCTCGCGAGGCACCCCGCGTACAGACCGAGCATCACATCGCGCAACGCGCTGGGCAGCGGCGAGGGTCAGGGCGGCTACGCGATTTCGGCGAACATCCTCGGGCCGGATCTGGCGCAGTTGACCGACTACTCGATGAAAGCGCTCGCAGCCGCGCAGCGTACGCCGAGCCTGGCCGAACCAAAACTCAGCCTGAGCGTGTCGAATCCAGAAATCCACGTCGCCGTCGACCGCCGGCGCGCCGCGGATCTCGGCGTGCGGATGGCGACGATCGGCAACACGCTCCGCCTCGCCGTCGCCGGCGACGATCGAATCTCCTTCTACAAGGAAGGACAGGAGCAGTATCCAATCAAGATTCGCGTGCTCGAGAACCAGCGGCGCGACGCGGCGGAAATCGGGCGGCTGACGGTCCCGTCGCTGAATGGCCCGGTTCGGATCGACAACATCGCGCGCGTCGAACGCGGCCTCGGACCGAGCGCGCTGCAGCGATCGAACCGCCAGTTCACGGTGATGTTGACGTCCGATGTTGCGCCGGGCCATGCCCTCGACGAAGCGTCGGCCGACGTCCGCAAGATGCTCGCCGGTCTGGGCATGCCGCCGACGATGACGTACCGGCTGCAGGGTCAGTCGAAGATCCTCGACGAGACGACGGCGAACCTGATCCTGGCGATCGGCCTCGCCATGATCTTCGTCTACATGGTGCTCGCGTCGCAGTTCGAGAGCTTCGTGCAGCCGATCGTGATCATGCTCGCGCTGCCAATCGCCGTGCCGTTTGCGCTCCTCACGCTCTGGATCACCAATCGCACCCTGAACCTGTGGAGCGCGCTCGGCATGCTGCTGCTGCTCGGGATCGTCAAGAAGAACTCGATCCTGCAGGTCGACTACGCGAACGTGCTGCGGGCGACCGGCATGCCGGTCCGCGAGGCCGTCGTCGAGGCATGCCGCACGCGTCTGCGGCCGATTCTGATGACGACCTCAGCGATCATCGCCGGCCTCGTTCCAACGTCGCTCGGCATCGGGATCGGCGGTACCGGCCGCGCGGCCATCGCGGTGACGATCATCGGCGGCCAGGCGCTGTGTCTCTTCCTGACGCTGCTGCTCGTGCCGGTCGCGTACGTGAAGTTCGACGCGCTCGAACAGACGTTCGTCAGCGATCGATGGAAGCAGTGGATCGGCCGCGTCCACGCGGCGACGTTCGGACGACTGCGACCGTCGGAGAGCCGTTGAAGCCGTGGTCAACATATGACGAAGATCGGCTTTGCGTTCGTTCTCGCGCTTACGTCGTCGATGATGACCGCGCAGGTGGCGAACGACCGCGAAGTTCTCGACAGGATTCGCGTCGAAGGGCTTCAGCATTCCGACGTCGCGCGCGTCTTCGAGACGTTGACCGTCGATATCGGGCCGCGCCTGACTGCCTCGCCCGCGCACAAACGGGCGGTCGAGTTCGTGCGCGGCGACCTCACCGCCATCGGTCTTTCCAATGTGCGGGTCGAGCCGTGGAAGTTCGGCCGCGGCTGGTCGCTCGAGAAGCTGACGATCGAGATGGTCGAGCCCCGCTATCTTCCGCTCATCGGCTATGGCGACGCGTGGTCGCCGCCTACGGCAGGCGAGATCATCGCGATGCCGGTCTTCGCGCCGGTGAAGACACCCGAAGACGTCGCGGCCCGGAAGGATCGCCTGAAGGGCGCGATCTTCATGTCGCAGCCGATCCTGACGACCTTCGTGCGAAGGGACCGTCCCAATCCGAGCGATCCGCAGTACGAGCCGAATTCGGCCGCCTATGCCACGAGCGTCGGCCAGCGGCCCGCGCCCCCCGGCGCCGAAACGCCGCAGCAGCGGACGCAGCGGATGAATCAGGCCATCCACGACGCGGGTGTCGCCGTCGTGCTGAAGCCGAGCATCGGCGAGCACGGCACGGTGTTCGTAACCGGCCGCGACAACCGCGCGACCGCGTTTCCGTCCGTCACGCTGAGCGCCGAGCACTACAACATGATCGCCGGCATGCTGGAGCGGAAGATTCCGGTCAAGCTCCGCGTCGATCTGCGGTCGAAGTTCTACGACGACGACGACGGCAACGCGTACAACGTGACCGCGGAGCTACCCGGAACCGATCCGGCGCTCCGCGACGAAGTCGTGATGATGGGCGGTCATCTGGATTCGTGGCACACCGGCGTCGGCGCGACCGACAATGCCGACGGTTCCGCCACCGTGATCGAGGCGATGCGGATCCTGAAAGCGGTCGGCGCGCGGCCGCGCCGCACGATTCGCGTGGCGCTGTGGGGCGGCGAGGAACAGGGGCTGCTCGGATCGAGGGCGTGGGTCGACCAGCATCTGGCCGGCGACGCGAACAAGGCGGCGCGCGACAAGTTCGACGTCTATTTCAACATCGACAATGGCACCGGAGCGATCTACGGCTGGTACCTGCAGAACAACGAAGAGGTCCGCGGCATCTTCGACAGCTGGCTCGAGCCGCTGAAGAGCCTTCGCGCACGCCGCAACACCATCGAACCGGTCGGCTCGACCGATCACCTCAGCTTCATCGCCGCCGGCGTTCCGGGATTCAATCCGATTCAGGATTACGGGAACTACGACGTCCGCACGCACCACACGAACATGGACACCATCGATCGCGTGGACGAGAAGGACATTCAGCAGGCGGCGATCGTGATGGCGACCTTCGCGTACAACGCCGCCAACCTCGATCGAAAGATCCCGCACAAGCCGCGCTGAGGAGCGCGAGGCTTCAGTCGAGCGGCTAATTGATCGAACAGGCGCCCGGCCCTCGCGGATCGCCGCATGACCCGCACGGCGCGGAGGGCGGCGCCGTCGTCGACTTGGCCGGTCCGCTCGAATGCGCGGCGAACACCGAGAGCTGCTTCTGCAGCTCGACGCCCTTGCACGCGGGGCACGACGGCGATTGCCCGTCGCGCGTCAGATACTCGAAGTGATGACCGCAGCCGCGGCATTCGTATTCGAAAAGAGGCATACAGTATTCTAACGCGGCAATTGCGGATCTCTGATTGCGGATTGCGGATTCACTTCCTCGAGTCCGAACCGTAATCCGCACGTCCGAAATCCGCAGTCCAGAATCCGCGATGTCTCCGTCACGTCAGATCGTGCTCCGCGTCGCCGTGTTTGCGCTCGGATTTCGAATCGTCTCGGCAATCCTCGCGCTGCTCGTCAACCTCGTGTTCCCGCTCGACCGCCCGCTGCAGTTCACCGTGTTCGCCGACGCCAGCCCGTTCTGGGACACCTTTGCGCGCTACGACAGCGGATATTTCCAGGGCATCGCGTGGGACGGCTACTCGCCGGCCGCCGGCGGGCGCAGCAACATCGCGTACTTCCCCGTGTACCCGATGCTGATCCGTTTCGTAGGTCGCTTGTTCGGCCGGCATCATGCGACGTACTACATCGCCGCGATCGCGATCGCATGGGTCTCGTTCGTTCTCGCGATGGTGGTGCTCTACTATCTTGCGCGCCTCGACCTGCCGCGACGCCGCGCCGAGCGCGCGGTGCTGCTGATCGCGATCTTTCCGTTCGCGTTCTTCTTCGGCGTCGCGTACAGCGAGAGCACGTTCCTCCTGTTCGCGCTGCTCGCGTTTTATCTGTTCCGGATCAAACGGTGGGTGCTCGGCGGACTGTGCGGCGCCGTGGCGACCGCGACGCGCGTGCCCGGCATCATGATGCTGCCGGCGCTCGCGTGGGTCGCCTGGCGCTCTTCGACCGACGCGCGCGATCGCGCGCTCGCCGCGTTCGGCGTCGCGCTCGCCGCGAGCGGATTCGCGGCGTACTGCGCCTACATCTATGTCCTGACGGGTCACCCGTTCGAATGGGCGGCGACGCTGCAGCGGTGGGGCTACTACCCGGGCGGCGCGCCATGGCTCGCGCCTGTACGCCTCGTCGGGAACCTCGTCACGCATCCATATCTCTACCTGACCACCGAGCGCATGGCGCCCTACGATACGCTCTACGGCGTCACGGGGCTGCTGTTCGCGGCCGCGACGCCGTTCGTCTGGCGGCGCTTTGGCGCCCACTACGGATTGTTCATGCTCATGAATCTGTGGCTGCCGTTGTCGTCCGGCGTGTTCGAAGGCATGGGCCGCTATTGTTCGGTTCTCTTTCCGTGCTTCATCTGGCTCGCCACGATTCGGTCGCGCTGGATCTACACGGCAATCGTCGTCGTGTTTGCGATGTTCTACACGCTCGGGCTTGCGCTGTTCACAACCGTCCATCCGCTTTTCTGACTTCGGGGTCTAACCGTTCGATGCGCAGCGCCTGTGCCATTGCGATCGTCGTCTCGCTGTCGGCATGTGCGCCGGCCAGACGGCCGCAACTCATGCCCCAGGCTGTTCCGGCGGCGCGGCTTGCGGCCGCCGATGCTCAAATCCGCGCGGGATGCTTCGACTGTCTCCTCTCGGCCTACCACGACTACGACGCGCTGCGGACGATTCCTGCCGCGGCCGACGCCGCCACCGCGGGAGCCGTCCGCGCCGCCGCGCTCCTCGCGCTTCGCCAAAACGAGCTCGGCATGGCCGACGAGGGATACCTGACGATCGCGAAGGGACTCGCCGGCGCGGCGTCGAATATTCCGGGTTGGCTGCCCAGAATCCTCGATATCGTCGACGCGCTGCCGCGCCGCGGTGTCGGCGTGGCGCGCGCGCCGACGAGCGACGTCGACCTCGAAAGGCGGCGTCGATTGCGCGAGAACCGCGACAGCTGGTCGGCGCTGCTCCGCGACGCCGCGCGGTACGATGAGGCGGCGGCGTATACGTGGCTGTCGTTCGCGTGCGATGCCATCGACACCCGCGACATCGCTCGACAGGAGATTTTCGCAGCCGTCGAGACGTTCGCCGGCGCCCCGCTCATCGTCTACCGCGAGTCGTTGTGCCGCGCCACGGAGGTCAGGGCGCTCGCGCCGCTTCTGACGGCTGACGCGCGCTTCGTGGAAATCACGTACTCGCTCGGCGAGAACTTCGTTCGCGCGCGCAAGCTCGACGACGCCGAGCAGATGTTTCAGCGGGCGTACGCGTGGCATCCGCGGTGGCCCACGCTCACCCAAACGATGGCCGGCGTCGCGATGTCGGCGGAGGAATTCGATCGCGCGCTCCAGCTGTACCAAGAGACGCTCGCGCTCGATCTGCGCGCGCCCGACGCGCTCTTAGGGAAGGTTCGCGCCCTGACGTACCTCAAACGGAACGAGGACGCGATTGCCGCTACCGACGAACTGCTCGCCGAGCGGTGGTACCTCGGCGACGCGCGGTACTGGCGCGCGCTGAACGAGACGCAGCTGACGCGGTACGACGCGGCGTGGATCGACATCGAGGAAGCGGCGAAGACGCTGATCAACGCCGAAGTGCCGAAGCTCGCCGGCATCATCGCCTACCGGCGCCAGCAGCTCGATGTCGCCATCCGCAAGTTCACCGAATCGCGGGAGCGAAACCCGTTCGATTGCGAGACGCGCTTCTATCTCGGTGTGGTCCACGCCGAGCTGCGGCAATGGCCGGAGACGGCCGATGTGCTCACGTCGGCCGCGACGTGCCTCCAGAACGCCGAGCGGGATCTGACGCGTGAGATCGAAGAACTGCGCGCATCGAACGACAAGCCTGAGCGCAAGGCGCGTCAGATTGCGAAGCGTGAGCAGCAGATTGCCGACGGACGGCGGATGATGGCGACGGCGTGGTTCGATACGGCGGTCGCGTACTACGGTCTGGCGAAGAGAGACGAGGCGCGACAGTACGCCGAGAAGGTGGCCGACGATCAGCAGTTCGGCGAACGCGCTCGCGAACTGCTGTCCCGGCTGCGATGACGACGGCCGTCAGAGGCCTTGTAGCACGCCGAGGATCTGATTCAGAAGTCTCGAGAGTCCTCCCGGACTGTCCAGAAGGCCCGTAACGGCACACAACAGGTTGCCGAGCAGATTGCCCGCGCCCTGCTGCGCCGTGATATCGAGCACGACCTGGCTCAGGTCCACTTGTAATCCAAGATAAACACAACACTCCTTTCACTCCAATCACAGGATAGAGGTCGCGACGTCGCCGCCGTCGAGACGACTGTGAGCGGTTTCGGCTGTTCGTAGATCGAACGTGCTACTCAGCGGCTCCGGCAGACAGAAATGACGGCGCCCGGACGAGCGGGCGCCGGCGCGAGTCTTCCGCGGCGACGCGCCGTGGCGGCGTGCGAAGTCGCGCGCGAAGTGGCTCGGATCGTTGATGCCGACGACGGCTCTGATCTCCTTGATCGAGAGCGTCGATTCCTCGACCAGGACGCGAGCGCGATCGAGGCGCAGCTCGCGCAGGTAGTGCGCCGGCGAGCGGCCGAGTTCGGTATGGAACAAATGGGCGAAGCGCGAGACGGAGAGGTTGACGCGGCGCGCGAGCTGGGCGACCCTCAGCGGCCGTTCGAGGTGCCGCTCCATCGTCGCGATCGCTTGTGCTACACGCCCGTCCATACTGTCCCTCTGTATGGCAACGCGCGTGCCGAGTGCTAGACGCCCTCAAGCAAGGGATCGGCGTTCGTTTCCGGGCGCGACAGCTCAGGCGTCGTGACCGCGTTCGCAAACCGAACTCGGCGCGCAGAAGTTACACTGGTGGGGATGCCTGCGATCGCAAATCCGCTGCGGCGCAACGTCGCCATCATCGCGCACGTGGATCACGGAAAGACCACGCTCGTCGACGCGCTCCTGCACCAGAGCGGTACATTTCGCGCGAACGAGCGCGTGGCTGAGCGGGCGCTCGACAACATCGATCTCGAGCGTGAGCGCGGCATCACGATTCTCGCGAAGAACACGGCCGTTCATTACAAGGATCTGTTGATCAACATCGTCGACACGCCCGGCCACGCCGATTTCGGCGGCGAGGTCGAGCGGACGCTCTCGATGGTCGACGGCGTCATGCTCCTGGTGGATGCCTCGGAAGGGCCGCTGCCGCAGACCCGCTTCGTTCTCCGAAAGGCCCTCGAGCGCCGGCTGACGCCGATTGTGGTCATCAACAAGATCGACCGCCCCGATGCGCGCGCCGGCGAGGTGCTCAACGAGATCTACGACCTCTTCATCGACCTCGACGCGAACGAGGATCAGCTCGACTTTCCCGTGCTCTACACCAATGCGCGCGTCGGCACGGCTACGCGCGATCCGGCGGGCGCGGGCGACGATCTGCGTCCGCTGTTCGACGCCGTCGTCGAGCACGTACCGCCGCCGAGAGGAAACCCCGACGCGCCGCTGCAGCTGCTCGTCGCGAATCTCGACTCGAGCGACTATGTCGGCCGCATCGCCGTCGGCCGGATCTTCAACGGGCGCGTGAAGGTCGGCGATCCCGTCGCCGTCTGCAAGCTCGATGCGGCCGTCCAGGAGACGAAGGTCACGAAGCTGTACGCGTTCGACGGACTGAAGCGGATCGACATCCAGGAGGCTGCCGCCGGCGACATCGTGTGCCTCGCCGGCATCGACGACATCACGATCGGAGAGACGATCACCGACGTCGAGCACCGCATCGCGATCCCGCCGATTGCGATCGACGAGCCGACGGTCTCGATGATCTTCGGCGTCAACACGTCGCCGGTGGCGGGACGCGAGGGGCAGTACGTCACGTCGCGCCAGCTCCGCGATCGCCTCGACCGCGAGCTGCTCGGGAACGTGTCCATTCGGATCGAGCCGACCGATTCACCCGAGCAGGTGAAAGTCGTCGGCCGCGGCGAGCTGCAGCTGTCGATTCTGATAGAGATGATGCGGCGCGAAGGCTACGAGCTGCAGGTCTCCCGCCCCGACATCGTCACGAAGGAGAAGAACGGCGAGATCGTCGAGCCGGTCGAGGATCTCGTGATCGACGTGCCCGAAGAGCATCAGGGCGTCGTCATCGCGCAGGTGGGCGAGCGCAAGGGCGTGATGACCAAGATGGTCAATAACGGCAGCGGGCGGGTGCGCCTCGAATTCCGGATGCCGGCGCGCGGCCTGATTGGCTTCCGCTCGCAGTTCATGACCGACACGAAGGGCACCGGCATCATGAACCACATCTTCGCGAGCTGGGAGCCGTGGCACGGCGCGATTCCCTCGCGCGTCAACGGCGCGCTCGTGGCCGATCGGCCGGGGCCGGCGACGTCGTACGCCATCTACAACCTGCAGGAGCGCGGCGAGATCTTCATCGACCCGGGGACGCAGGTCTACGAGGGGATGATCGTCGGTGAGAACGCGCGCCCCAACGACATGGACGTCAACGTCACCAAGGAAAAGAAGCAGACCAACATGCGCGCATCGACGGCGGACGAAGCGATCCGCCTGATTCCGCCGCGCAAGCTGGGGCTCGAGCAGGCAATCGAGTTCATCAACGACGACGAGCTCGTCGAGGTGACGCCGGCGTCGATCCGCCTGCGAAAGAAAGTCCTCGCGGCGAATATGAGACCGAAGAGTCGGGAGTAGGTCGAAATGTTTCTGCTGATCCGCGGGCGGTGAAAGAAATGTCTCGGCTGGCGGCACGGCCGCGCACTTCGTACGTCCCTCCCATCTGCAGGAACGTCGACGTGCGCACCTGTTCGGCGACTGTGAAGTGGAGCGTCAGGTCGGTCTCGTCGCCTCGCGCCTGAATGTGGATGGCGCGTGGGAGACCGCGATCGTCCTCCTCGGTGATCGCGACGTCGGTGGAGAAGGCCAGAGGACCGTCGGCTCCGAGCAACCCGAGGAACCCGGGGATGCGCCGGGGATCGGCGACGTTTGCCGGCGGGAAGACGCGGCCGTACACGATCGAGAGGTCGCCGTTCGCCACCTGACCCCACTGCCAGTGCACTCCTTCCCAGAATCCCCAGTTGTGATCGTGGTAGCCGGATGCGTTCTCGACCCGGATTGTGTCGCCGCCGATGCGAAGCACGCCTTGAAACGTGCCTGCCAGCACCGGCACGACGTACCCCGATACCCATCCGCCGGCGCCATGAATCGCTGCGGGCGGCAGCGATCGGCCGGGGGCGGCATCGAGCGTCAGCAGTCCGGTTAGAGGCGTAGCCGACGCTTCCGCGCGGAGCGCGAGCGTGATCGTGTACCGCGTGCCTTCGAGTCGTACGTGGGTGTCACCAACGTCCAGATCGGGAGCACGTGCGAGCAGTTCGCGATCGTCGACCTCCGCCGCCGCCGAATAATCCGTCGAGCGACCGTCGCGTTCGAGCTGGAGCCGTGCCGTGATCGGCCGCAGTCGCCCATCAGTGCTGCGGCCGTTGAAGTACAGCCACTCGGCCCATCCCTTGGGGCTGGGGGCTGGTTGCTGGGGGCTGGTTGCTGGCTGCTGGTTGCTGGTGGCTGAGGACTGCTGATTGGAGTCAGAAGAATTTCCCCACAAATCAGGAACGGGATGGAAGCGGTCCATTGCGCGGAGGACGTCGCCGGGGAGCGCGTTCGTCCACGCGGCGTCCGTGGCGGCGTCGCGCCATTCCGCGCGCCCCGACACCTCGGAATCGCCAACGGCCTTCTCGAGGCTCGGTACGCCTCCACGCATCGACACCGCGATTGCGAGCCCGGGTTTGATGAGAAAGACCGTCGCGCGGCGATTCGGCGACGCGGCCACCACCTGACCTCGCAGGCGTTTCGACGAGGACAGCTGCGACAACAGAAACCGCGCGCTGTCGAGCGGACCGAATGCGCCGCCGACGACGACGGTGCCGCCGCCCTGCAGCGCCGGCGAGTGCGCCTGCTCGAGAATCACCTGACCGACGCCGAGCAGCTCCACCATGACGCCGATCCCCAGACCGAAGCCGGCCGCGAGCACCGCGCTTCTCAGGGGCCGCGTGGTGAGCGAGCGAATGGCAAGTCGAACGATCATGCGACCAGGCTCCCGCTCTTCATGGCGAGCCGTCGCGACGCTCGAATCGCCAACGTCGGGTTGTGCGTCACGACGAGGATGGCGGTGCCGTCGGCGTGGACGCGGTCGAAGAGGTCGGCGATGTGCTCGCCGGTGGTCTCGTCGAGCTCGCCCGTCGGCTCGTCGGCGACGAGCAGCACAGGATTGTTCGCCAGCGCCCGCGCGATGGCGATGCGCTGCATCTCGCCGCCCGAGAGCTGCGACGGCAGATGATCCGCGCGATCGACCAGCTCCACGTACTCGAGCAGCGCGCGCGTCCGCGCGCGGCGCGCCGCAGGGGCGACGCCGGCTTCGGCCTGCGGCAGCTCGATATTCTCCGCTGCCGTCAACATCGGCAGCAGGAAGAATCGCTGAAAGACGAAGCCGATGCGCGTCAGCCGGATGCGGCTGCGCGCCGCCTCCGACAGCGCCGCGACATCGCGGCGCTCGAAGAGGATCGATCCCGACGAGGGCGTGTCGACGCAGCCGACCAGGTGCAGCAGCGTCGACTTGCCGCAGCCCGACGGTCCGGCGATGGCGACGTACTCGCCGGCGGCGACGTGAAGCGTCACGTCGCGCAGCGCTGTCACTGGACCGGCCGACATCGGGAACACACGGCTCACGCCACGCGCCTCGACGACCAACGACGCCGGCATCAGCCGACGACCTCGCGGCGCAGCGTGGCGGCAATCGGCAGCCGCGATGTCAGCCAGACGGGATACGCCGCGGCGGCGGCGGCAGTGATGACGAACAGGACGACGTGAATGACGAGCGCCCGCGGCTCGAAGACGAAGAAGTGCAGCCGCTCGGGCAGACCCGGCATCTGCCGCAGGATGTGATCGAGCAGCAGCGCCAGCACGCCGCCGAGCGGAAGGGCGAGCAGCGCGCCGGCGCCGACGAGCAGCGCAGACTCCCACAGGAGCATGGCCGCGATGCGCCGCCGGCCGATCCCGAGCGCGCGCAGCGCCGCAATCTCGCCGAGCCGCTGGTTGATCGAGACGGTCAGCAGCGTCGCCACCAGGAGAAACGCGAACGACATCGTCAGCGACGAGAGCACGAACGAGATCTGTCTGAAGTACGCAAAGCCGTTGCGATTGAACTGCGCGACGACGTCTTCGTTCGAGTACACGCGAAGATCCGGACGAAGCCCGGCGATCGCGCGTGCGGCGGCCGCGCCGCCGCCCGACTCGGCGCGCGACGCCACGAGGATCAAGTCGGCCTCGCCGTGACTCGGTTCCGCGACGATCGCCTCGAACGCGTCCATCGTCGTCGCCACGGCGTATTCGTCGACGCCGGCGAAGCCGAAGTCGACCAGACCCACGACGCGGCACGCGACCGAAGGCAGCGCCGACGCGATGCCGGCCGGTGTAGCCGTGACGTCGAGCGACGATCCGGGTTCGAGCGCAAAGGCGGTCGCAAGGTTGCGGCCGATGACGACGGGGCAGTCCCCGCGTTCGCTTGGAAGGCTCGCACTATCACGCTCGCCTGACGCGCGTGCGCTACCGACGGGCCCGTAGGACAGGCTCGCGCCTCGCACGACGGTCCACGGCCCGACGCCCGACTGCGTGCGGCCGACGAGGGTCACGACGCGAGGTCGGTCCGCTCCGCGGCGGACGCGCGCGCGTTCCATCCGGATCAGCGCGACGTCACGCACCGATGGCATCCCGCGGATACGATCCGCCAGGTCGGCCGATCCTGGAATCGGCACGCGCATCGCGGGCAGCCCTTCGCTGGCGATGACGCGAACGTCGAATCCTTCGCTGTCGAGGAGATCGGCGAACGACGCCAGCAACCCTCTCGACAGGAGCAGCATGTCGAAGAGGAGCGCGCCAATGATGGCGACGCCCGCGACAGCGAGCAGTGTCCGCGCGCGGTAGCGCCTTGCCGTTCGCCACGCGAGCCCGAGCGACGTCATCGGCGAAAGAGCGACAGGATGTTGCGGCGCAGCAGCGTCCAGGACGCCGCCAGCCCCGCCGCGATGCCGAGCGGCGCCGCGACAGCGACGGCCCGCCATGCGAGCGCCGGCGTGACGCGGACGAAGACGAGCGCCGTATCGTAGCGCGTCTGGAAGATGCGGTTGACGAGCCCTTCGGTCGTGAAGGCGAGCGCGACGCCGAAAATCGCGCCGGCGATCGCGGTGACGAGCCCTTCGACGGCGACCGAGGTCAGAAGCGATCGACGCGAGATGCCGACCATGCGCAGGATCGCGATCGTGTCGCGGCGCTCTTCGGCGCGAATGACCATCAGCGCGAGAAGGAACGCGGTCGATCCGACGACGGTCACGACGGAAATCGCGAGGTGGAACCGATCGAGGACGACGAACGGATCGTCGTCTCGCGATCGGGCGGTCGGCCAGCCGGTGACCCCCGGCGCCTGCGACGCGAGGTCGGCGATGAAGCGGCGCGTATCGATTCCGGGCGCGAGCGTCATGTTGATCGTGTTCACTGACTCGGCCGACGCCGGATCGTGAGGATCGGCGGTCAACGCGATGAGATCCGGCAGATGCAGGCGCCCCTCGATCCGTTCGGCGGTGAACCGCATCGGATCGGGCGTCGGCTCGTAGACTCCGGCGACGCGGAACGTGCGGGCGCGCGCGCCGTTGGCGTCGGCGGCGAGCGTCACCGTGTCGCCGACGGTCAGGTGCGCCCGCGCGGCCAGCTGCCGCGAGACGAGGACGTCGGGCGCGGCATCGAGCGCGATCGCGCACGCCAGGGCAGCGACGAACGTCAGCATCGCCGGATTATGGCATGCCCACTGCATTGGTTCTCGCCGGCTCATGCGCGTCGACGGTTACGCTCCGATCGAAGACTACGCGCTGATTGGCGACGGCCGGACCGCCGCGCTCGTGGCGCGCGACGGCGCCATCGATTGGCTGTGCCTCCCGAACATGGACTCGCCGAGCGTGTTCGCGGCGATCCTCGACGCCTCGCGCGGCGGCGCGTTCGTCGTTCAACCGTCGATTCCATTCGACAGCTCTCGCCGATACGTGCCGAACACGAACGTGCTCGAAACCACCTTTACGACCGCGCGCGGATCGGTGCGGGTGATCGACGCGCTGACGCTGCCGGACGGACGCCTCGAGCCGATGCGCGAGATCGTGCGGTCGCTCGAAGGGCTCTCCGGCGCGGTGCCGATGCGCTGGCATTTCGCGCCGCGGTTCGACTACGCCGCGGCGTCGCCGCGGTGGAACACGCGCAACGGCCGGCCGGTCGCGACGTCCGGCGCAGTTGCGATGGCGATCTCGAGCTGGAATGCCGGCGCCGCCTCCCAACACGACGACGCGGTGGGCGCCGACTTCGAACTGGAGAGCGGCGCGCGTGCGCTGCTCGCGCTCTCGACGGCGTATGCCGAACCGCTCGTGTTTCCGACGCGTCAGGCGCTGGAGGCACGGCTCGCGTACACGATCTCGTTCTGGCAGTCGTGGGTCGCCGGACGCGGCTACGACGGTCCCTGGCGCGATCCGGTGACGCGCAGCGCCCTCGTGCTCAAGGCGCTCATCTTCGCGCCGTCGGGCGCATCCGTGGCGGCGCCGACGACCTCGCTGCCGGAGGAAATCGGCGGCGAGCGCAATTGGGACTACCGCTTCTGTTGGATTCGCGATTCGAGCTTCCTCATCGACGCGCTGCTCGAGTTGAACTGCTACGACGAAACGCGATCGCTGTTCTGGTGGTTCATGCAGGCGACGGCGATCACCGAGCCGGAGCTCCACGTCCTGTATCGTCTGGACGGCGGCATCGGGACGACCGAGCACGACCTGCCGCTCGCCGGCTATCGCGGCTCGCGTCCGGTCCGGGTCGGCAACGGCGCCCTCGAGCAGCGGCAGCTCGACATCTACGGCGCGCTCTTCGAAACGGCGTGGCTGTACAGCGAAGGGAAACACGTCATCGATCGCGATACGGGCCGCGTCCTCGCGCGCATCGCCGATTACGTGTGTACGATTTGGCAGGGCCCGGATTCGGGCATCTGGGAAGTGCGCAACGGTCCGTTTCATTTCACGCACTCGAAGGTGATGTGCTGGCTCGCGCTGGATCGCGCAGGCCGCCTCGCCGATCGCGGCGAGCTGCCGGCGCGCCACCGCGATCGGTGGCGGCGTGAAGCCGACGCGATTCGCGCGTTCGTCGAGGGCCGCTGCTGGTCCGACGCGCTCGGCAGCTACTCGAGAATCGCCGGGAGTTCAGACGTCGACGCGAGCCTGCTCATGCTGCCAATCGTCGGGTACGGCGATCCGCGCGGCGGACGTATCGCCGGCACGATCGACGCCGTGACTCGATCGCTGCGGCACGGCGACTTCGTGTATCGCTATCGCGCCGACGACGGGGTGCCGGGCGGTGAGGGATGCTTTCTGAACTGCTCGTTCTGGCTGGTCAGCGCGCTCGCTCGCGCCGGGCGCGTCGATGAAGCGACGTCGCTGATGGATCGTCTCGTCGCGCGTGCGAACGACGTGGGCCTGTACGCCGAGGAGGTCGATCCGAACAGCGGCGCGTTCCTCGGCAACCATCCGCAGGCGCTCGTCCACCTCGCGCTCGTCGACGCGGCGTGCGCGATCCGGAACCGATCGTGAGCACCCTTTGGTCTCATCTCGCCGGCGGCTTCATCGGCACCATGGTACTCACGACCATGGTGCGCGCGGCGAACGAGATGGGATTGACGCGCATGGACATCGCGCTGCTGCTCGGCACGACGGTCAGCGACAACCGCCGCAGAGCGAAGGCGATCGGCTACGTGTTTCATTTCGTGATCGGGATGGTGTTCGCGCTGCTCTACGGCGTGTTCTTCCACGCCGTCGGCTACAGCTCGTGGTGGCTTGGCGCGCTGCTCGGCGCGGTGCAAGCGGTGTTCACCGCGACCGTGCTCCTCAACGCGATCCTCCCCGTCGTTCACCCGCGCATCGCCACGCCCGACACGGCAGCGAACGAAGTCGCGCTCGTCGAGCCGCCAGGGTTTCTCATGCTGAACTACGGTCGCAATACATTCCTCATCACGCTCGCCGCGCACATCGTCTACGGCGCCATCGTCGGGTGGACGGCGCGCCTGTAGGTTGCGCCGCGAGAGCCTCGAGCCGTTGCGAGGCGTGAATGCGCCGAGCAACAGCGGCGGGGCTGGGCCCCGCCGCATTAGGACGAAGTTGGGCCCCATGCGCGGTGACGTTCTGTTCTGGATACGCGCGACAGCCTTGAGCCGTTGCGAGGCGTGAATGCGCCGAGCGACAGCGGCGGAGGTGGGGCGCCGCCGCATTAGGACGAAGTTGGGCCCCATGCGTTGAAGATATGATGAAGAGTGCTCAAGCGTCGAACAACCGGCTCAGTGGTGTGTCCGTCGTGCGGATCGCTCGTCGGCGTCCGCGACGACAAATGTTATACGTGCGGTCGATCGAATCCCGGACTGTGGGGATTCGCGCCGATGCTGCGGCAGCTCGGGAACGATCTCGGCTTCGTGCCGCTGGTCATCGGCGCCTCGACGACGCTCTACGCGTTGACGCTGTTGTTGACGCTCTTGACGACCGGGAGGGTCGACATCGTCGGCGGCGGCGGCTTCTCGTTTCTTGCTCCGAACCAATACGCGCTGCGGCTCTTCGGCATGAGTGGTGCGGTGCCTGTTTTCGAAGACGGATGGTGGTGGACGCTGTTGAGCGCGACGTGGCTGCACGGCAGCCTGCTGCACATCCTGTTCAACATGATGTGGGTGCGCGATCTCGCGCCGGCGACCGCCGATGTCATCGGCGCGTCACGGACTGTCATCATTTACACGGTCGCCGGCGTTTGTGGATTTCTGCTGAGCTCTGCCACTGGATATTTCCTCGGCGGGCTGCCGATCCCGCTGCTGCATGGGGCAGCGTTCACGATGGGTGCTTCGGCGTCGATCTTCGGGCTGCTCGGTGCCCTGGTGCATTACGGGCGGACAAGCGGTAGCAGCTTCATCCACGGGCAGGCGATGCGCTATGCGGTCATCTTGTTCATCTTCGGCCTGATCATGCCCGGAGTCGACAACTACGCGCACGCCGGCGGCTTCGCAGGTGGCTACATCACCTCAGCCTTCTTCAATCCGTTGACGCGGGAGCGGGGCGATCACATGCTCGCCGCTGTCGCGTGTCTCTTTGCAACGCTGCTCGCAATCCTGTTCTCCGTCGTTCACGGCTTGGGCATCGTCTAGTTCAGATTGCCGATTTCGCATGGCACCGGCCTTGCGATGAGTCTCCATGCAAAAGGAGGCTCATTATGAGAAATGTCGTGCTTACGGCGACCGTAGCCATCGCGCTCGCCGCCGTGCCGGCGTTCGCGAAAGGGCAGAAGGCCCAAAAGAACGCGGGCGCAAAACAGATGACCGATCAGACGTTCGTCACCAAGACCGCGGCGGGCGGAATGGCCGAAGTCGAGCTCGGCAAGCTCGCGCAGGAAAAAGGGACGAGCGACCAGGTCAAGAGCTTCGCTCAGCGGATGGTGACCGATCACAACAAGGCCAACGACGAGCTGAAAACGCTCGCGCAGAACAAGAACATCACGCTGCCCACCGATATCGATCCGCACGACAAAGCGCTCCGCGATCGTCTCTCGAAGCTTTCAGGCGCGCAGTTCGATCATGCGTACATGCAGGCGATGCTGACCGACCATCGGAAGGTCGCCAACGAGTTCCGTCACGAATCGCAGATCGGGAAGGATCCCGACATCAAGGCGTTTGCATCGAAGACGCTCCCGACGATCGAAGAGCACCTGAAGCTCGCGGAGGACACCAACAAGGCGGTCGGTACCTCGGGGACGGCGACCAAGCCGGCGAAACAGCCCAAGAAATAGCAGGTACGGGGGCGGACCCATGGGTCCGCCCCTACCTCTTTCGCCGCGCCTTCTTCTGTTTCCGCTCCCACCGCTCGCGTTCTTTCTCGTCTTCCCGCGCATGCGCCTTCGGCGCGCGGCCCGCGACGAGGTCGCCCGGGCGCTCGCGTCCGGCGACTTTGTAGTGGTCGGGATTGACGTTGATCCGTTTGCTCACAGCTTGAACCTCAGAAACGCGCCCACGCCGCCGACGGGTGCGAGCAGCGACGGGTCTTCGATGACTCGAATCTTCGCGGACGTATTGCGTGCCTGCGCGATCAGCTCGTCGGCCGCCCGCTCTTCGGCCGATCGATCCGGCTGCTGCTCGCCCGCACCGTGTTTCATGCCGCCAATTGTCTCCGGCCGGGCGGTGATGACCAGTTCGTCGACCTGACCGAGCTCGAACGCCTTGCACGTCGCCTCGACGCCGACCACGGCGAGGCCGCTGCCGCGGTAGGCGCCGATCAGCTGCTCCACGCGTTCTCGATCGGAGACGGCGTCCTTCTCGCGCAGCGCGTCGATCGTCGCGTCGAGTACCTCGCGCTCCGGCGCCAGCATCTCGATGTGCATCACGTCGACGACGCGTTCGGCCACGTCCTTCGCCATCTGCTCGCGAAGGACCGGCAGGATGACCTCATCGCACGAGAGGATGATCCGGTCGATTCGCTCGTCGCGGACGATGCGCGCCACGTGATCGACGACTTCCTTCGCGTGCTGCACATGAAAGTTCTCGATGTGGCGCTGATAGCGTTTCTGCGACCATCCGCCCATCTTGTGGCGCCGCGTCTTGGTGCCCTCGATGCGCTCTTCGCGCTGCACGGTGTTGAGCGCGAACACGAAGATGCGGGCGACGTGCGTGTCGGCGAGCACAACGAGATAGGGCGCGTACTGCTCGAGGACGCGCGCGAGCGGATACACGTGCGCCTGATCGGAAATGTACAGGCGATGCCGATCGATCGGCGGATCGAGCGGGAACGCTTCGAAGAAGTCAGCGCCCGAGCACGCGAACAGCGCCAGTCCGTTGGCGGAGCCCGGAATGTCGCGCACGTAGGCCTCGATCTTCGCGGCATCCGTGTCGAGGCTTTCGCGCTCCGGCCCGCTCGCGGCGTACGTCCGCACGCGCTCGGTCAGTTCCTTCCGCAGGAACGCGTCGAAGCGGTTGCGGCCCTGCTGATCGGGCTGGAGGTTCAGGTAGAGGCTGACGACGGGAAACGGGCCGGGGTCGAACGCAGCGACGCGGTCGAGGGCGGCGGTGAGCTGATCCAGTTGCGGCATACGACGATGGCAACCAATGAACATGCCATCGCGGGACCGACCTCTACCTTGTCTTTTTCATCTGCAGCTCTTCGTCGATGATCCGCTTGAAGGCGTCGAAAGGCTGCGCGCCGCTGATCATCCGGCCGTTCACGAAGAAGGCCGGCGTGCCGCTGACGCCGGCTTCCTCGCCGGCTTTGATGTCGGCATCGACGTCGCTCCTGTATTTGTGCGAATCGAGGCAGGCATTGAACTTCGTGGCGTCGAGCCCAAGCTCGGCCGCGTCGCGTTTCAAATCGGCGTCTGCGAGCTTCGACGGGTTGGCAAACAGCTTGTCGTGGTACGGCCAGAACCTGCCCTGCTCGCCGGCGCACGCGGACGCTTCAGCGGCGGGGCGGGCGTTCGGATGGTTGGGTAGCGGGTAATGGCGATACACGAAGCGTATGCGATCGCCATAGGTGCTCAACACCTGCTCGACGGTCGGCTGCGCGCGAAGACAGAACGGACACTGGAAATCGGAGAACTCCACGAACTCGATCGGCGCGTTCGCCGCGCCTTTGGCCGGCGCTTTCGCGTTCGACAGCGCCTGCCGCGGCGGCTCGAGCGTGAGACGCACTGGTGTCTTCTCTTTCAGCTCCTCGAGGTATCGCTCGCGCGCGGCCTGCGTCCGCTCCTGCGTCAGGTACGAACGAATAGGCTGCCGCACCTGATCGAGCGTCGCGCCCTGCACGCGCGACTGGTTCGCCTGATACCACGCCGCGATCTCCGCATCGGTGACCGTCGACACCTTCGAGATGACTTCCTGCTCCACCAGCGCGCTTCGATCCAGTTCGCGCAGCTTCGCCTCGCGGTCGATCAGCATGTTCGCGACCAGCTCGTCGAGCGCCGCGCGGCGCGCCTCGTAGATCGCCTGCGAGAGCTTCATGCTGCCGAAGTTCCCCGTCGGCTGCTGCATCGCTTTTTCATCCACTTGAGCCAGCGTGATCGATCCGGATCCGACGGTGGCGACCACATCGGTGGGCAGCAGCGTGCGCGGGGTCTGCGCGGACGATGAGCACGCCGTGAGAAGGAAAACGGCGGCGACCGAGAGCCTGTGACCTTGCATATTTCCCATCATAGCCGCTCCGGAAGATCTGCGACGACGTACGACATGACGGCGACCGCGGCCGCGCATTTGGCCATTTCGACCGGATCGATCTTGTCGATCGTATCGGCCGGCGTGTGGTGGATGAGGAAGTACTTCGATCCGTCGACGTCGAGCGACATGGCGGGGATGTGCGCCTCCTGGACGCTCGGGCCGATGTCGGCGCCGCCGCCGCCGACGGTGATCTGATCGGCGGCGATGCCCGACAACAGCGTCGCGATCGTGCGGACGGTGTCGCGCGCCGAATCGCTGCCGGTGAACCCGAAACCGAGCGGACGGAAGACGCCGCCATCGGACTCGAGCATCAGCACGTGCCGGCCGAGCTCCGCGCGATGCTGATCGCGATATCCCTGGCCGCCGCGTCCGCCGTTCTCTTCGTTGGTCCACAGCACGACACGCACGGTCCGGCGCGGACGGAGGTTCAGCTTCCGCATCAGTCGAAGCGCTTCCCACGTCACGATGCAGCCGCCGCCATCGTCGGTGGCGCCGGCGCCGACGTCCCACGAATCGAGGTGACCGCTGACGACCACGATTTCTTCGGGCTTCTCGCGTCCGCGGATTTCGCCGACGACGTTTGCCGATTCGACGTCCGCCTCGAAATGCGCATCCATCTTCAGGCGGAGGGTGACGCGCTCGCCGCGATCGGCGATGCGCTGCAGCAGGTCGGCATCCTCGGTGGCAATCGCCGCCGCGGGAATTTTCGGCGCGTCCGACGCGTACTGCAGCGCGCCGGTGTGCGGCGTGCGCAGTCCGGGCGGTCCGACGGCGCGGACCAGCGCCGCAACCGCGCCGTGGCGCGCCGCGCGCGCTGGCCCGGTCGATCGAAAGCGCACGGTCTCGCCGTAGGTCGTGAACGGGACGTTGAACAGCACGATGCGCCCACGCGCCTGCGACGCCTTTGCATCGAGCTCCTCGAAGCTGTGGACGATGACGACATCGGCGCGCAGACCGTCAGACGGCGTGCCGACGCTGTCGCCGAGGCCAAGCATCATGAGCGGTTGTTGCAACGGTGTGACGATTTCTGCACTCTCGGCGCCGCGCACCCATCGCGGCACCATCACGCGCTCGGTGTGGACGTTCTCGAGGCCGTCGCGCTTCATCTCGCCGACCGCCCATTGGATGGCGCGATCGAGCGCCGGCGATCCGCTCAATCGGTTCCCAATCGTATCGGTCAGCACCGCCAAGCGGTGCCACGCGAACGTGCTTCCGACGGCTTCGCCAATCAGACGCGCGGCCGGCTCGCGGTAGCGATCGATCCAGACGGTGGGGTTCGCAGCGCGCGCGCCATGTGACGCCTGCGCGCGAGAAGTGGTACCCGAAAGCATCAGAAACGGTAGAGCAGCCACGAGACACGCGCGTCGCACCATCCGGTTCAATCCTCCGCAGCGTCAGATTACCGCAACGTTCGGCCGTTTTTGCGTCTTGTTCGCGTGGTCCATGACTTGCAGCCGCCGAGTCATCGCCGCACGGTGCGGCACACACGAGCCGGACGTGAGGGAATTGGCCGGTGAGCATGCGCGACGCGTTGTTGCGACGGTGACCGCGATGAAGGTTCGTTTCACGCTGCTCGGACTCTTATTGTTCTCTTCGGCCTTGCCGCTCGGCGCGGGCACACGCGAGCCGCTCGCGGTCCGGGTTTCGCCTGCTGTTTCGTTCGCCCCGGCCAATCTGATCGTGCGCGCGACAATCGAAGCCGACGCGGGCAATCGCTCCATCGAAATCATCGCCGAATCATCCGAGTTCTACCGCAGTAGCGAAATCCAACTCGACGGCGACAACGCGCCGCGGACGAACACGTTCGAGTTCCGCAGCGTGCCGTCCGGCACCTATGAGGTGAAGGCAATTCTGTACGGCGCCGACGGTCAGCCGCGCGCGCAGGCGCGCCAGCAAGTCAACGTCATCGCGAACGGCGCCGGGCACTAAGCGTTTCTTAGTCGCGCGGCGCGCTGATGCGTTCGGGACTTCTTCACGGCTCGCGGGTTCCCACCCCGCTCGCTTTGGCCGCGGGCGCTGCCCTCGCGCGTATCTAGAACAAAGCGTCGCAGATTCCCGCCGGGCCGAGTTCCATGACTGATTGGTGACGTTCTGTTCCAAATACGCGCGAGCGGTTTACGCCGCGAGCCGGGTCGGGCGCCGTGGTGGGGCGTGGTGACGTTCTGTTCTAAATACGCGCGAGCGGTTTACGCCGCGAGCGCGTCTGCGCGTGGGGGTGGGGCCC
>Ga0209057_1000525_pt1 | contig 34346 bp, 24 predicted proteins | sample GraSoiAngelo_146_FD_185903 | JGI IMG/M metagenome (GOLD analysis project Ga0209057, IMG submission 185903) | Grasslands soil microbial communities from the Angelo Coastal Reserve, California, USA - 14_1009_05_30cm (SPAdes) (version 2) | ecosystem: Environmental > Terrestrial > Soil > Grasslands ... | reverse complement strand
ATGATGTACGACGACAACACACGCGACAACACGTAGACCCCATGGGGTCAAGCGGCTCACAAGTCGACCGTCCCTGTCCGGGCACCCTCCCACTCGAGTCCGCTCGCCAACTCGTCTTGTCGCGCTACTCCTCTATGTGAGACGGATCTGGATGCCAGCCCCTCGGTCCTCGACCATACTTTCGCACTCGGGGGCGGGCTGGCTGGCGTTCGGAACCACGACTGCGGAACCGCGAGCTGCGCCGCAACCACCCAACATCCGGCCGCCGTCACTCAAGGGCGTGCGACCCCGGCCGAAGGCGAGCGGTGAATATACCCGCGCCAGCGCGGCCCGCTAGTACTTGAAAACGCTGGTGTTGCGAGGCTGGCGCGCGGTGAGGCATGTCACCTACAAAACTGCACACCGTTGCGCTACGAAACTGCACGCCCGGAGCGGTCCGAGGTCCCTTTACCCCTTCTACCTACCCAGGCTGAGGTGCGCCGCGTCACTTTCACGAGGGGCGGCTGGGAGCGCCGCGCCTCGGGGCAGGCCCCCTTGCGGGTTCGTGCCCGGTGGCGCAGCGTAGCCGCTTCGCAAGACTGCGTGCGGCACATGGGGTGAGTTTGGTTTCGCTGGACTCAGTCGTCGTCGCAACTGCGCGACAGGTGTCGTGCCACCTCGCGGGCGAAGTCGCGATCCTCCAGCTCGAGTCCGGTATCTACTACACCGTCAACCCCGTCGGCGCGCGCATCTGGACCCTGGTCCAGCAACCCGTGCGGGTAGCCAGGTTGCGCGACACCCTGGTCGCCGAATACGACGTCCCGCCCGACCGGCTCGAAGCGGATCTGCTCGACCTGCTCACCCGCCTCGCCGCCGAGCGGCTGATTGACGTGCGTGATGTGGACGCTGCGTAGGCTACTGGCACTCCCACGGACCGACCGGCAGTTGCTCGCCGCCGCCGGGCTGTTCGTCTTCGCCGCGCGCGTGAGCCTCCGGCTGCTCCCCTACGCCTTCGTACGGCGCGTCGCCGCACGGCTCAGCCACGCTGTGAAATACCCGCGCTTCCCGGCGGCGCGCATCGCCTGGGCCGTAGCGGTGGCGAGTCGGCGCGTGCCGGGTGGCAAAAACTGCCTCGCCCAGGCGCTCGCTGCTCACGTGCTGCTCGCCCGGCACGGCCTCGCCAGCCGGCTGCGGCTGGGCGTCGCGCGCACGCCCGACGGGCGCCTCGACGCACACGCCTGGGTTGAGGCTGAGAGCGACGTGCTGGTAGGTGCGCTGGGCAGGGCGCGCTACACGCCCTTCCCCACGACCGCAGGAGACGGCCCGTGAGCGGCATCGCGGCATTGCTCCGCCTCGACGGCGCGCCGGCCACGCCCGCCGACGTCGAGCGCATGGTCGCGACGCTCGCGCATCGCGGCCCCGACGGCGCCGGCGTCTGGTGCACGGGCCCAGCGGGCGTAGGGCACCGACTGCTGCACACCACACCTGAGTCGCTGCACGAGCGCCAGCCTCTCGCAAGCGCCGCTGCCTGCCTCGTCCTCACGGCCGACGCGCGCATCGACAACCGCGCCGAGCTGATCCGGGCGCTCGACTTAGCCGAACCGGCTACCGCGATCACCGATGCCGCGTTGATCCTCGCGGCGTACGAACGCTGGGGCGAGCGCTGCCCAGAGCGTTTGCTCGGCGATTTCGCGTTCGCCGTCTGGGACGCGCGTCGCCAGGCGCTGTTCTGCGCACGCGACCACTTCGGCGTCAAGCCGATCTACTACCACCACGCGCCCGGCCGGTTGTTCGCCCTGGCCTCCGAGATCAAGGGCCTGCTCGCGCTCGCTGAGGTGCCGCGGGGGCTCAACGAGACCCGCGTCGCCGACTACCTCGTGCCGCTGCTCGAGGACAAGGCGATCACGTTCTACGCCAGTGTCGTCCGGTTGCCGCCCGCGCACCGGATGACCGTGAGCCGCGACGGTGTGAGGCTCGAGCAGTATTGGGCGCTCGACCCCGGACGCGAGATCCGCATGAAGTCAGACGCCGAGTACGCCGCGGCGTTCCGCGAGATCTTCACCGATGCGGTGCGCTGCCGGTTGCGGAGCGCATTGCCGGTGGGTGCGATGCTCTCGGGTGGGCTGGACTCGTCGTCGATAGTGTGCGTGGCGCGGCGGCTGCTCCGAGAGCATCACCTTGCACCGCTGCACACGTTCTCGGCGATCTTCCCCGACGTGCCGCAGTGCGACGAGCAGCGCTACATCGCGGCCCTGGTCTCGGAGGGCGATGTGGAGCCCCACTACGTGCGTGGGGACCTGCTCAGCCCCCTCGTGGACATAGACCGGGTGCTCGCGCACGAGGACGAGCCGTTTTACGCCCCCAACCTGTTCCTTCACTGGGAGCTGTATCGCGCAGCCCAAGCCGCAGGCGTACGCGTCGTGTGCGACGGCGTGGATGGGGATACCACCGTGTCGCACGGCTTGCTGCGGCTGGCGGAGCTCGCGGCGAGCGGGCGGTGGCCCACCTTAGCGGCGGAGTCATTCGCCCTATCGCGGCGCCTCCAGCAATCGCCCTGGAGGCTGCTGTGGCGCAACGCGCTCCGTCCCTTCCTGCCGCAGCGTGTCCGCGCGACCTGGCGCTTGTTACGCGGGCGCTCGCCCCTGATCAATCGCGCCTTCGCCGACCGGACCGGACTGGCGCAGCGGCTGCGCGCGCTCGACCCAGAGCGTGCCCCGCCGCCTCGGACGGCGCGCCAAGAGCACTGGCGCCGTCTCACGTCCGGGCTCGTTCCCTTCGCGCTCGAGATCGCCGACAAAGCCGCCGCGGCGTTCGCGATCGAGCCGCGCTACCCCTTCTTCGATCGACGCCTGGCGGAGTACTGCCTGGCGTTGCCCTCCGATCAGAAGCTCCGCTCGGGCTTCACGCGGCTCGTGCTGCGCCACGCGCTCAACGGTATCCTCACCGACGCAGTGCGGCGCCGGGGCGACAAGTCGAACCTCGCCCCCAACTTCAGACGCGCGCTGTTGCACTTCGGACGCGCCACGCTCGAGGATGTGATCGTGGGCGACGGCTCGGTGATCGCGCCATGGGTGGATCTCACCGCCCTCCGGCAGGTGTACGCGCGCTACGCTGCCGGTGGGGCCGATGATGCGGCCCTTCCAGTTTGGACGGGAGCGACCCTCGCCCTGTGGTTGCGCAAGCAGCGCTCCCCGACGCACGCTGCACGCAGCACGATCAGGCCCGCGGACGTGACGCGGGACTCCCGTTTCGCACCCGACCCACTGAAAGGAGAGCCATCCCATGGAACAAGAGAAGGAAGTCCGCACGTCGAACCCCGGCGAACCGGCACCAGTGGCGCAGAAGCACGTCTATAGCCGCCCAGAGCTCACGGTTCACGGACCGGTTGAGAAGATTACGCAGAGCATCAACGCTGGTGCCGGCGACGGGATCTACGGTCCCTCGTGACGAGACAGCGGTCGCAGGCACCGTAAATGGCCCTGTGCGGCGGAACGTACAGGGCCTACGGCCTCCTGGTGCGGTCCGCGCTGGCCCTGCCGGAGCTGGAGCCAGACGAAGGCGTACCCGAGGTTGAGATTCGCCTCGGGCCCGCGGTCCGGTCGGAGAGGACGCGAAGCGATGCCAGCGTCCGCGCGACCGCACGGCGGATCCGGCTGCGGTGGGGCAGCGTCGGGACCTTTACGGTGCGCGAGGGTCGCGAGATCGTGGTGTGCCCCGCCCAGGACGCAGACGAGCGGGCCGTGCGCCTGTACCTGCTCGGTCCAGCCCTGGCAGCTCTGTTGCATCAGCGGGGGCTGCTCACGCTGCACGCCAGCGGCGTGGCGGTGGACGGCGCTGCCATCGCGTTCCTAGGAGCCTCCGGCTGGGGCAAGTCCACCATAGCCGGAGCCCTCCTCGCCCATGGGTACGCACTGGTGGCCGACGACGTGATGGCAGTCGACTTCTCCGGAACCCGCCCCACGGTGACGCCCGGTTATCCCCTGCTCAAGCTCTGGCCGGACGTCGCCGCGGCGCTCGGGGAGCAGCCCGACAAGCTGCCGCGGCTGCGCTCTGATCTCGAGAAGCGCGGCTGTCGCCTCGAGCGCGGCTTCGCTCCGGCAGCGCTGCCGCTGCGGCGGATCTACGTGCTCGGGGAGGACGGCAGGCCGGCGTTCGAGTTGCTCCGGCCGGCCGACGCGATCATCGAGCTCATCCGCCATACCTACGGCGTCCGTGCGCTCGCTCCCGTCCAGCCCGCCCAGCGGTTCCGGCAGTGCGGCAGGCTGGCAACGGAGGTGGCGGTGCGCCGGCTGCGAGTGGCGCGGTCTCTCGACTCTCTCTCCGAACTCGCCCACGTCGTCGCAGAGGACGCGACCCACGCCGCCTGAGGAGGAACTGCTCCTTTGCTGCGCGCGCCCACAGCTCGACGCGCGGCACGCCGACCGCGTCGCCGTGGTCGTGCACGCGGGCCTCGACTGGGAGCGTGTGTTGGCACTCGCACGCTCGCACGGGCTCATGCCACTGCTCCACCGCCACCTCAGCCTGCAGGCTGACGGCCTGTCCCAACCGGTTGCCGCTCGGCTGTGCGCCGAGGCGCGGGCTGCGGCGCGCCGCAACCTCGATCTCACGGGGGAGCTACTGTCGCTGCTCCAGCTGATGGCCGGGAACGACCTTCCGGTGATCCCCCTCAAGGGGCCGGGTCTCGCCGTTCATCTCTATGGTGACCTCGCGCTGCGGCCCTGCGGTGACCTGGACCTGCTCGTGCGGCCGCCCGACATGCCCCGTGCCGCCCGCCTGCTCGTCCAGCGCGGTTACCGCGCCGAGCCGGCGCTGAGCCGGGGTGCTGCAGCGGTTCTCCTCACGTCACAGCACCATCAGCGCTTCGTACGCGATCCCGGACCAATCGTCGAGCTGCACTGGCGGTTCACGCAGCGGGAGTTCCCGTTTTCGCTCGACCCCGAGCGGGCGCGCGCGCGGCTCACGCCAGTTCGTCTCGGGGGTGCCACGGTGCAAATCCTGGCACCCGAGGACCTCCTCCTCTACCTCTCGGCTCACGGTGCGAAGCATCTCTGGGCACGACTCCTCTGGGTGGGCGACGTAGCGGCGCTCACCCAGAAAGGGACCATGCACTGGCCGGATGTCACCACGCGGGCGCGCTCGCTTGGTGTCGCGCGCGCTGTTCGCTTAGCGCTGGTCCTAGCCCGTGACCTGCTCGGCTCAGACATCGCCGGCGAAGTGGCCGAATGGGTATCGCGCGATGCCGCCGTCTCCAGGCTTGCCGCGCTCACGCGCCGGCGGCTGTTTATCACGGACCGACTTCCGGCGCAAGGTTGGGAGCGTCTCGGCTTCTACCTTAAGGCGCGCGAGCGCTGGCGGGACAAGGCGCGCTCTGCGTTCCACCTCGTCGCTACTCCCACCGTCGCCGAGCTGACGCTCGTGGCCCTTCCCCTGGGACTGCGCCGGCTCTACTACTTGCTCCGCCCGCTGCGCCTCGCCGCGAAGTACGCGGGCCGGCTGTGGCGCGCGGTTCGGGTGCGCACGGTCAAGGACCTCCTCCTCCGCCACTAGAGCCAGCGCTCGCCTGCTTCAGGACGCACAGCGGCCGAGTTCGGACTTCAGTCCGTCATAACCCCGCCGCGCGAAGCGGTACCGTGGAGCAATGCTTTGCCTATGCACCGGAGCCTGATACATTCATCTTGGTCGCCGGACCGAACCCCGCGAGGCATCGTGCCGGTCACGGCGAAGCTGTCACGCAAGTTCTACGAAACGTTTGGGGACGAGATCGCCAACGACCTCGTGGACTGGTTCAATGCCGTGGACGCCACCTACCGCGCCGATTTGCGGGAACTGAACGAGCTCAACTTCGCCCGGTTCGACGCCAAGCTCGAGCAACGCCTGGCAGAGCTAGACACGAAGTGGGGAAGCCGCTGGAGTCAGTTCGACACTAAGCTCGAGCAGCTGGGATCGAGCCTGCGGGTGGAGATTCACGCGGCGCGAGCAGATACGGTCAAGTGGATGTTCGTGTTCTGGGCACCGACCGCCATCGCGGTCATCGACCTCCTCCTCCGCCGCTAGGGCCTGCGCCACGCGTCCTTCAGCACGCACGGCGACCGAGTACGGACTCTCAGTCCGTCATAAACAAGCCAGCTTCCCCCCCCTCGTGGCCCTCCTAGGGCTGATACGCTTCGTTCGTCCCTACGATGGTGATCAAGAGCGTGTTCTCTCCTCCTACGGCGTAGAGGACACCACCTACCACGCCGACGCCGAGGCCTTCACGCGGGGTCAGCATCGACGCCTTCGTCGTCCACGTGTCCGACACTGGGTCGTAGGCCTCGACCGCGCTCACGGAGAAGGAGCTGCCGCAGCCGTATCCTCCTACGGCGTAGAGGACACCATCCACGACCCCGATGCCGAAGGCCTCCCGTTGGGTCGGCATCGGCGCCTTCGTCGTCCAAGCGTTCGCCACCGGGTCATAGCTCTCGACGACCGTCGAGCTCGAGCTACAGTTCCCTCCTTCTCCCCTTATAGCGTAGAGGACACCATCCACGACGCCGACGCGCAGGTCTCCACCAGCGGTCGGCAGTGACGCCTTGCTCGTCCAGGTGTCTGTCACTGGGTCGTACGCCTCGACCCTGTCCCCAGCGACGCCGCTGCAATTGCTTCCTCCCACGGCGTAGAGGACCCCGTTCGTGACGCCGACGCCGAAACGCGCACGCGGCGTCGGCATCGACGCCTTGGTCGTCCACGTGTTTGCCACAGGGTCGTACGCCTCGACCACGCCCAAGAAGGGGCCCGGGCCCGGCGCCCCCCCGAAGGGGCAGTGGTAGAGGCCGTCCTCTCCGCCTACGGCGTAGAGGACGCCGTTCACGACGCCGACGCCCAGGCCTCCCCGCCGGGTTGGCATCGACGCCTTGGTCGTCCAGGAATTCGCCACCGGGTCGTAAGCCTGGACCACTGCTCCTACCGCGTAGAGGATGCCGTTCATGACCCCGACGCCGAACTCTACATCAGGGGTCAGCATCGACGCCTTGGTCGTCCAGCAGTCCGTGCAGGGCTCAGTTGCGCTGCGGCAGGAATTCAGGAACAGTACGGCAATCGTCGCTAGGAGCACCTGTCGTCGGCTGCGGAACGCCGAGTGACGAGCGGTCTTGATCGTGAGAAGATCGAGTATCGCCAGACGCATGGCGGTGTCGCCTCGACGGCGGCGGTGACTGGTACCGTCTCGGTGCCGCACCCTTGGACGTTACGCCAAGGTCGACCTAGGTGCCAGGCGGGTTTTGTTTGTGCTGCGACCTTCGACCCGGCCGAGCCAGCGGGAAGCCCTGCTCGGCCCTGTCTTCTTAAGGGGGAGGACCCTGCAGTTCTGTGGTAGACGGACATCCGAGCCATCGTCGCTCAGAGGTCGGGGAACTCCGCTCAAACGATCGACCAGGAATCCACCCTCCAACGGCGCGAAAACGCGCGCCACCGCGACGGACTGAAGATCCCGCGGTTCGCTGCCCCTTGATTTCAACAGTCCAAGACGGGTGGTCGCTCCTGCGCTCAGTCGAAGCCGTTCCGCTGCGGGGGTTGGCGGGAACTTCAGAGCGGCGGAGACGGCGTGCCTGTCGCGCCGACGTAACACCAGCACAACCCGTGTGACCTCTGTCACTCCCGAGACATTCCGATCACACGTACAATTCCCCGATGTCCGACACCCCTCCCCACCAGCCCCACGCGCCCCGCCTCCTCATCGCGAGCCATCATGCCGAGGCGGGGCTCGCACTCAAAGCGCTCGGCGAAAACAACGGCTACACCGTGCTGCGCTGCTTCACCGCCACGCAGACGCTCGAGCGCGCCCGCACCACGCGGCCCGACGTCATCGCGCTGGATGACTCGCTGCTCGACGCCGATCCGCTCGAGACGAGCCGCGCGCTGCGCGACGACCCGCTCGTCGGCGCCAGCACGCCGATCCTGCTCGTCACTGGCCAAGCCGCCACCCCCGAGCACCACCGCGCGCTCCGGGCCGGCGTGTGGGAGTTCCTCCCCTACCCCTTCAACGTCGACGAAGCGGCGGCGCGACTCCACACTTACGTACTGTTCAAGTTCGAGAGCGAGCGGGCGCGCGGCACGGAAGCGGTGCAGGACGACGCCGGCCTCTACACCACCCGCGGGCTGGCGCTGCGCGCCCAGGAGCTGACGCTGCAGGCCTTCCACCACGGCGCCGCGCTCGCCTGCGTCGCGCTCGCTTCCATCCCCACGAGTGACGGGGACGGCGCCGCCGGCGTCCAGCTGCTTGCGCGAGTACTGCGGGCCAGCGGCCGGCGCTCCGACGCGATCGGCCGCATCGGGCCAGGCGAGTTCGCGGTGGTGGCGCCCGGCACCGACGGCGTGGGCGCGGTCATGCTGGCGCAGCGGGTCGCCCGCGCCCTGCGCGCGGCCTCCGGCGACGCGGCGCCACCGCTGCGCGCGGGGTACGACGCCGTCGGCAACACCCGCTACACTCCCGTCGAGCCGAAGCACCTGCTCGCCCGCGCCACCAGCGCGCTGCGCCTCGCCAAAGGCGACGCGGCGGCGAACTGGATCCGGGCGTTCGACGCTTAGCGAAGCTCTGCACAAGTGACGCGAAGTCGGGCGTGGGGACTAGCACGCGTCACACGCGAGGACGCTCGGGCGGCACATCTGCACCGAAGCATGGGCGATACCGACGCTTCTGTGCCCGCCGTGCGCCCTCGCGTGTCGGCGTGCTAGCCCCCACCCCCGACTTCGCGTCACCTATGGAGAGCTTCCCTAGGGCGTGAAGAACTCGCCCATCCCCGGCGCGCTAGCCGCCGCGCCCGGCAGCGTCTTCAGCCCGAGCGCCTGCGCGGCGAGCCGCAGCAGGCTCTCATGCTGATAGACGGTGGACGACTGGTAGCCCCGTTTCACCTTCGGCCCCACCAGCACGCAGGCGACCCGCCCGCCCCCGCGGGTGTCGTCGCTGCCGGCTTCGTCGAACACGATGACGAGCAACCCGTCCTTTTGGAACGTCGCGCTCTCGATCAGCGGGGCGATGTTGGCCTTGAGCCAGGCGTCCGCCGTCGCGAGCGAGCAGTCATGCGCGTCGTTACAGAGATTGGGCGCGACGTTCGAGAAATCGGGCAGCGTGCCGTTCGCGAGATCCGTCGCGAACTGCGTGAACGGCACCAGGCGGCTGCGCTGCGCCGGGTCGTTCACGACGTCCGACAGCAGTGCGAAGACGTTGTGCTTCCGGGCATAGTTCCCGACGTCCCCGCCGGTATACCCTACCGACGGAAGGTCTTCCGCATACGACTTCCAGGTCTTGCCCGCCGCCACCAGCTCACGCACGATGTTGTCGACGTTCTCGATGGTCGAGGAGCCGTCGTCGTTCGTGAGGATCTGGCCCGTCGCCAGCTCGAAGTAGTTGCCGATCGACGGGTGGGTGTCGGCGTAGTATTGGGTGGCGAGGGCGTACTGCTGCGCCAAGCCGTTCAGATACGGCATCGCTGCGTTCCCGATCACTTTACTATAATCGCTGTTCTCTTCCACTACGATCACCATGTGGCCGACCGCTGGAATCGGGCCGGGCGTACCGCCTCCCCCACCGCCCCCGCCTGGGCCTGCAGGTGTCGGCGCTTCATTGCACGCCAGCGCCACCAAGACCACGAGCGCGGCCGTGGATCGGAGCAGCGGGGCGCGCAGCTGCGAGTGATCCATGATTACCTCCAAACAGGGTCGGTTCGGCCTACCCCGCACCATACGCCGGGTTTCGTGGCGCCGCTGTTGCATTTGTGCCCCAATCCTGAAAGACGTCACGAAAGGCAGTCGCGAAAAGACGTCACGGAAAGGCGTCGCGCGAGGACGGTTTTTCGTGACGTATTTTCGTGACGTCTTATCGTGACGTCTCTCCATAACGTTAACTTTCGATTATGCCTTTCATAACTCGCCGTCATTTCATCTTGAGCGCCGCCGGCGCCGTAAGCGCCGCCGCCCTGGGCGACGCTTTCCTTATAGAACCCACCGCGATCGACGTGACTCGGCACGACGTCCCCGTGCCGGGTCTGCCGCCCGCGTTGCACGGTCTACGTGTTGCCTGTCTCACCGACGTACATCTGAATGGGGGCGTGTCACCCGCCGCGCACGCCGCGCTCGAAGTCCTGGCCCGCGAGCGTCCCGACGTGGTCGTGCTCATCGGAGACATCTGCAATCACGAGGACGACCTTCCCGTGCTCACCGCGTGGGCCCGCGATGCACGCGGCACGGCGGCGACATACGCCACCTTCGGCAACTGGGAGCACGACGCCGGGATCGACCGCAGCACGGCGGAGCGGGCCTACGCTCAGGCGGGGGTCGAGCTGCTGTACAACTCCGCCGGTCGCGCCACCGTGCGTGGCGCGACACTGACCGTCGTGGGCCTCGACGACCCGGTGGTGGGCCATCCCGACCTCGGGGCGGGACTGGCCACAGTCCGCTCGGGAGATGCGGCGCTGTGGGTGGTGCACGCGCCGGGCTGGGTGGACCAGGTACCCCGCGACGTCGCTCCGCAGCCGGCGGCGATCCTCGCGGGCCACACCCACGGTGGCCAGATCCGGCTGCCGTTCTGGACCCCCTACACCCCCAGGGGCAGCGGGCGGTTCGTGGCGGGGTGGTACCGCGACACGCTCAGACCGCTGTACGTCTCGCGCGGCATCGGCACGATCACCTTGCGGGCGCGCCTGTTCTGCCCGCCTGAGCTGCCGATCTTTACCCTGATCGGATCTTGACGGGATAGGCGCAAGCGTGAGCTCTCAGTGGTGTGTCTGAGCCCTTAGCGACAGCATGGGTGACGCGAAGTCGGGGGTGGGGGCTAGCACGCTGACACGCGAGGGCGCACGGCAGGCACAGAAGCTCCGGTATCTCACCTGCTTCGGCGGAGATGTGCCGCCCGAGCGCCCTCGCGTGTGACGCGTGCGACGCCCCCACCCCCGACTTCGCGCGACTTGTGCAGAGCTTCGTTAGTGGTGTGCCTGCGCCCTCAGTGGTGTGCCTGAGCTCGCAGGGGTCTGCCCTGAGCGATACGCCGTCAGAAGATCTTCGAGATCGTGTAAATCGAAATCGGTATGCTCAACGCCGCCGCCACGTAGCGCAGCGCGTCGAGCCCGGCCCCGCTCTTCGTGGGAACCACCACCTCGTCGCCAGGCTGCAGCTGCAGCTCATCGAGGGTGCTGCCTGCTGCGACCGCCCGCCGCAGCGCATCGCCCTTCCATACCGTCTTACCGTTGCGGGCGATCTGCAGGTCGGTGAGCTTCGCCTCCTTGGTCGAGCCCCCGGCCGCCATCAGCACCGCGGAAATCAGCGCATCGGCCGGCACGGTGTAATATCCCGCCTTGTTCACCCCCCCCGTCACCGCCAGGCTGATCAGGGGTCTGGCGTGCACCACCGGTTCCTTTATATAGCGCCCGATCTCGCCGCTCAGGAATGGCTCCAGCTCGGTACGCAGCACCCCGTGCAGCGACACCACCCCTACCCCCGGTAGCGTCAGCTCCTGCGAGGCGCCGACGGTGAAGGTATCGGTGAGCTGCTGCTCGGGAGACTTGACCGCGTTCCTGTCCGCCGCTCCCCCTCCCCCGATCCCCCCTCCAACCACCCCGCCCCCCGGCTCCTCGACGGCGATGAGCAGGCGGTCACCGACGCGGAAGTCACCCTCCTCGAGCCGCCGCACCACGTAGCTGGTCTCTGCACGCACCCATTCCGGGGAGAGCTTCCCCAGCTTGCCGGACTGCGCCAACTGGCGTAGCTGGCCGAGATGCTGCTCGAGTTCCGGGCGGGTCGCCTTGAGCCGGTGGACGGGCGTCTCCTCGGGTAGCTGCGCCGCGCCCATAGCGGGCGCCGCCAGAGCAATGGCAGTCGCGAGGGCCGCGATGAAGCCCCCGATCGGATTCATCGGACGCATTGGTCTACTCCACTGTGACGCTTTTGGCGAGGTTGCGGGGCCGGTCGACGTCGCAGCCGCGCAACACGGCGATGTGATAGGCCAGCAGCTGCAGCGGAATCGTGGTAACGATGGGCGAGAGCAGCGCGGCCGTCTCCGGGACGCGCAGCTGGTGGTCCACGAGACCGCTCAGGCTGCCGTTGCCCTGCGTGGTCACCGCGATGATCCGCCCGCCGCGTGCCCGCACCTCCTGCATGTTCGACAGCACCTTCGTGTACACGTCGTCCTTCGGAGCCACGAACACGGCAGGCATGTTCTCGTCGATCAGCGCGATGGGGCCGTGCTTCATCTCCGCCGCGGGATAGCCCTCGGCGTGGATGTACGAGATTTCCTTGAGCTTGAGGGCTCCTTCGAGCGCCACCGGAAAGTTCACGCCCCGGCCCAGGTAGAGGAAATTGTGTTCTCGCGCGTAGCGCTCAGCCAGCCGCTTCACTTCGGGCTCGAGCTCGAGCGTGCGCTGCACCAAGCTCGGCAGCTGGGCGAGGCGGCACACAAAGTCCCGCCCTTCCTCCTCCGTTAGGCCCCGCTGGCGGCCCAGATGGAGCCCCAGCAGGGCCAGCGCGGCGATCTGCGAGGTGAACGCCTTGGTGGACGCGACACCGATCTCGGGGCCGGCGTGCAGGTAGATGCCCCCGTCGGATTCCCGCGCGATGGTGCTGCCGACCACGTTCACGAGACCGAACACCCGCGACCCCGCGACGCGCGCGGCCCGCATCGCCTCGAGCGTGTCCGCCGTCTCCCCCGACTGCGAGATCGCGATCGTGAGCGTGTCCGGGACCGGGAGGGGCCGGCGGTAGCGGTACTCCGAAGCGTACTCCACCTGCACGGGGATGCGGGCCAACTCCTCGATCAGCGCGCGGCCGACGAGTCCCGCGTGCCACGACGTGCCGCAGGCTACGATCGTGATGCGGCGGATCTGCGCGCACGCCTCGGGAGTGAGGTTGAGCCCGTTGAGGCGCGCGGTTCCCTCGGCGAACAGCAGGCGCCCCCGCAGCGTGCTGCGCACCGTCTCGGGCTGCTCGCAGATCTCCTTCAACATGAAGTGCGGGTAGCCGCCCAGCTCGATCGCATCGAGATCCCACTTGATGTCGTCCACCGCACGCACCTGGACGTGCGACTCGCTGTCGATGACGTGATACTCGTGCGGGGTCAGCACTGCGATGTCGCCGTCGTCCAGATAGACGACCGAGCGGGTGTGCGCGAGAACCGCCGAGGCATCGGAGGCGACGAAGCACTCGTCCGCGCCGATGCCGAGCAGTACGGGGGACCCCTGGCGCGCCACCACGATCTTTGCCGGCTCGTCGGCAGACATGACCGCCAGGCCGTACGTCCCTTCCACGTGGCCGAGCGCGGCGATCACGCGCTCCTCGAGGGTCGCGCCGGACGCGTCCTCGATCAGGTGAGCGAGGGTTTCGGTGTCCGTGTCGGTCCTGAAACGGTGCCCGTCCCGCTCCAGCGCGGCGCGCAGCGCGTCGGCGTTCTCGATGATGCCGTTGTGGACCAGCGCCAGCCGGCCGCCACAGTCGCTATGGGGATGCGCATTGCGTTGGTTCGGGGCGCCGTGCGTGGCCCAGCGGGTGTGGGCGATGCCGCTCGTGCCGAGGATCGGCGCCTGCTCCAGCTGGCTCTGCAGCGCGTGCACCCGCCCGGCGAGCTTGGCGACTACGATCCCGGCGCCGTTCTGGACCGCGACGCCGGCCGAGTCGTACCCCCGGTACTCGAGCCGCCGCAGCCCGTCGACCAGGATCGGCGCGGCCTGGCGCGCCCCGACGTAGCCGACGATGCCGCACATGCTAGACACCCTCCTCGAGCGAGGACTGCTCGGGCGGTGCCGGCGGCTTGAGAATCGGCGCCGCCCGGTCGAGCAGTCCAAAGCGCGACAGCTCGCACAGCTTCGCGAACAGCCGCTCGGCCATGCCGACGGCCGGGAGCAGCCGGCCGCACCCGACACACAGCATGCCGGCCCGCATGGCCCCGGTGCCGAGCCGGCCCATCGGGCGCGGGAGCAGGAGGCTCCCCGCCTGGTGGACGACGGTCTGACAACGCTGGCACAGCATGGCTTCCCGTGATCTCCTGGGTGTCGTCACTTCATATTCAAGTTTGAGGCCGCCAGCGCGACCTTGCGGCGGCCTGGGGAGAGGCCCCGGGCCGCGGCAGCCCCGCTACAAGCTTGTGAGCATAATCCCGCGACTGAATGCCGCGCGGCCGCCGGTCGGGGGGGGAAAACCCGTTCCCCCAAAACGAGTTGCCGCCCGGTCCCAAGGGCGCACGAGGTATGCACTCCACCTGCCCATGTCCAACGCCCCAACGCCGAGCCGCTCCCCGTTGGTGCTGCTCGTCAACGCGCACGAGTGGTCGTCGCGCGCGTTCGAGAGCATCCTCGGACCGGCGGGGTATGCCGTGCTCAAGGCCTACAGCGGCCGCGAAGCGCTCGCCGGTGCGCACCGGGTGCGGCTCGACGCCGTCGTGCTCGACACTGAGCTCCCCGACGTGGACGCCTTTACACTGTGCCGTGCCCTCCGCGTCGACCCCGACATCACGGCGAGCACGCCCATCTTCTTGACCACGCCCGGTCCGACCCTTCGCACCGAGCTGCTCGAGGGGCTGCGGGCGGGCGCGAATGGACTGTGGGGGCAGCCGCTCGACACCGAGCACTTCCTGCTGCGACTGGAGGGCCACCTGCGGGCGAAACTCGACGCCGACCGCGCCCGCGAGCACAGCCTATTCGACGAGCGCACCGGGCTGTACACCGCGGCGGCGCTGCAGCGCCGGGTTCGGGAGCTCGCGGCCCAGGCCGAGCGCCTGGGCACGGCACTGACGTGCGTCGCGCTGGCGCCCGATGGCGAGCCACCCGCGCGCGGCGACGACGGCCCCGGCTCCGACTCCCGCATCGAATCGCTCGGGCGCATGCTGCGCACGGCTGGCCGGATGTCGGACACCGTCGGCCGAGCCGGACCCCGCGAGTTCGCCGTGCTCGCCCCGCAGACCAGCGCCGCCGGCGCCGTGGGGCTGGGGGAGCGGCTGGCGCGCGCGGTCGGCGACCTCACCCGCGCGGCGGGAGAGCCGCCGCTCCGGCTGCGCGCCGGCTACGAGACGGCCCTGGGCGTGCGCCGCGGATCGGCCCAGCCGACCGAAGTGGTCGTCCGAGCGCTCGCCGCGCTGCGGGCGTCGGAAGCCGACCCCCGCGGCAGCTGGATCCGGTGCTTCGAGGGCTGATCATTCGGGCGCGCGCACCAGTTGCCAGGCGGGCTCCGGCTCCTCCTTGACTTCGTAGCCTTCGAGGTAGTACGAGTAGTAGCGATACAGCCCGCCCCGCACGTCGTTCAGCACCGCACCGAGCATCCGGATGGGGAGGTGTGCCAGCACCTCGAGCTTCGTCTGCGCCAGCTCCCGGTCGCTGACACCGGTGCGCAGCACGAGCACCATGCTGCCGGTGGCCGTCCCGATGGCGAACGCGTCGGCGCCGGCGGCGAGCGGCGGGCTGTCCACGATGATGGCGTCGTAGCTGGGCCGCAGCGCGGCCAGCAGCCGCGGTAGCGCCGCCGAGCTGACGAGCGAGGGCCCGGTGTGGGTGCGCGTGCCCGAGCCGATGAACGAGAGCGCGCGGTAGCTGGTGGCCTGCACCACCAGCTCGGTGCTGGCCTTGCCGCCGAGCACGTCGACGAGTCCCGGCTTGCGCGCGAGCTTCAGTGCCCGATGCAGCGTGCCGCAGCGCACGTCCCCATCCACGAGCAGGGTACGGTAGCCGGCGTCGGCGAACGCCAGCGCGAGGTTCGACGCCACGAACGACTTCCCATCGCTGCGTCCGGGGCTCGTCACGGTCAGGACCGCGGGACCCGCGCCGTGGGCGTGCAGCACGTTCAGCCGGATGCCGCGCACCGCCTCGACGACCTGGAGCACGGCGCCCGCCTTCTTGCCGTTGCGGCCGCGCTCCAGGTGCGGCACGGCGCCGAGGATGGCGAGCCCCATCGTGCCGGTGACGTGCTCTGGATAGTGCACGCGGCGGTCGGTACGGTCGCGCACCACCGCGCCCGCGACCCCGGCTCCGAGACTGCCGAGGAACGCCAGGACGACGAGCAGCACCGCCCAGCTGGCTGCCGGCTGCTGCGGCTCGATGGCGGGATCGATGAGCCGCACGTCCGGGATGGCGCTGACCTCGGCGAGTCGGGCTTCTTCATAACGCTGCTGCAGGTTGGTGACCACCTGCTCCGCCAGCGTCACGCTGCGCTGCAGCTGCGTCTCCTCGACCGCGAGCGGTGGGATGCGCCGCAGCCCGCCCGCTGCCGAGTCCACGCGCTGCGCCAGCCCCGCTTCCTGCACCGCCATCTCTTGGGTGAGCTTGGTCGCGAGCGCTGGAATCGTCTGCTGCTCGAGCACTGCTACCTCGTCGCTCACCCGGCGCACCGCCACGTTGGCGTCGGTGTAGCGCCCGCGCAGCGCGCGCAGCTCCGCCACCTTGCCGGTGAGATCGCGCAGCGCCTGGCTCAGCTCGGTGGACTTCTCCACCGAGCCGATCATGGCGAGCGCGTCGACGGCGAGCCCTGAGTCGCGTCCCTGGGCGAGGATGCGGGCGATCGCCTCGCGGTCGCGCCGCAGCTGCTCGCGGTTCACCTTCATGTCGAGCAATCCGGCGAACACGGGATCGCGGGGGAACTGCATGTTCGGCGTCACCGGCGCCGCGCCGTCGGCGTACTCGGTGACCGCCGACACGCGGAACGTCTTGAGCGCCGTCTCGGCATCCCGCAGGTTCGCCTGCGCGCGCTCGAGCTGGCCGCTCAGGATGCGGGTCAGCTCGGTCAGGTTCTGGCGCTTGAGCTCGGCTGCGGCGGCCACGAATCGCTCGGCCACGGCGTTCACGACCGCGGTGATGCCCGCGGCGTCGGGGCCCCCCAGCTCCAGTCGCAGAAAGTTGCCGTCCAGATCCAGGCTCGTCTTGAGGCGCTTGCCGAGCGCCCGGGCGGCCTCGTACGGCGCACTCACCGTGAACTCGACCCTGCGGCCGCGGCTGAGTGCAGCGGATGGCGGCACCCACGCGAAGCCCAGCGCGGCGCCGACGGAGTCCCCCGTCACGCCGTGCTGCAGCATGCCGGCCTTATTCTCCTCCAGCGTGAACGCCGTGCCCCCGTCGTTCACGACGAGCCGGTACGTGCCGCCTCGCACGCGGTCCTTGATGCCGAAGCCGGCCAGCGCATCCGAGTCGCGCGGCTCCTGGGGCGCGACGTACAGCCGCTGCTGCCGCACCACCTCCTCCAGCACGACGTTGGTGTGCAGCAGGTCGGTCCACCCGGAGGAGATGGGCAGCTGGCCAGACCAGATGGGGCCCTCGTCGCGCGTCGGCCGCGCCGGAACCTGGATCCAGACCGTGGCGCGCGCCACGTAGTTGGGGGGCAGCAGCATCTTCCCTGCCACCCCAGCGGCGGTCCCCAGCACTGTGATGCCCGTCACGGCCCACTTGTAGCGCCACACGGCGCTCAGGTAGCGGCGCAGGTCGGCGAGGACGTCGCCGTCCTGCGGGGCTCCTGCAGCCGGAGGAGCGTAGCGCGCGATGGCATCAAAGCTGCCAGCAGGAGAAGGAAGGCGCTCCGGCTGTACCGGGTCGAGGCGTGCAGGCAGGTCGCCGGTATCCATGTCGGTTTCGGGGCTCTTCTTCATCCGAGCACCACACCGCAAGGTCAGTACCGCGGGTGCCGATCGGCCGGCGAGCGCAACGCATCACGGCGCAGGAACATACGGCGGCGGTGTGCGCGACGCGCGCTGCCCGCGCGCAGGCTTTGTAACGCAACTGCAACAAAGCTGGCGCCCGCTCCGTTCAGTGCGGTCCCCGGCGCGGCGCGCGCGGGGGGACTCACGCAATTGCCCGGCATGCGCTAATGTTATCCAGCCCCGACGAGGACGATGCGCAGTCGGGACTCGCTCCCGGCTTGCCCGCTGTGTCCGGCGCCAGTGGGCGGTCAGGAACACTTAGGAGAGGATGATGCCCAGCCCCACCCCGCCAAGTCCGGCGTCTGCGGATCGCCGGACTGCATCTAGTACCCCAGTGAACGACATTTCCCAATTGCTCCCGGTTGATGCGGCGACGAAGGCCAGTGTCCGCATCCTCGTGATCGACGACGAGCGCACGTTGCGCGAGAGCTGCGCCAGCGCGCTCCAGGTCGAAGGCTACCGCGTGCAGACGTGCGGTCGCGGAGACGAAGCGGTCGAGACGCTCAAGCGGCACACGTTCGACATCGTGCTCGTCGATCTCTACATGGGCCACGTCCCCGGGATGCAGCTGCTCGCGGCCGCACTCGCCGCGAACGCCGAGGCGATCGTCATCGTCATCACGGGGAAGCCGAGTGTCGAGAGCGCGCTCGAAGCGCTGCGCGCCGGAGCTTGGGACTACTTGCCGAAGCCGTTCACGGGGACCCAGCTGCAGGTGCTGATCGGACGGGCGGCGCACACCGTGCAGGTCGCGCGCGAGACGCGCGCGCAGCAGGAGCGCACCGGCGTCGACGCCGGAGGATTGAGCGTCCTCGGCAACGCCCCCGTGTTCCGCGACGCGATCACGCTGGCGCGGCGTGTCGCAACCACCGACGCCTCGGTGTTCATCACCGGCGAGAGCGGCAGCGGCAAGGAGATGATCGCCCAGTTCATCCATCAGCACAGCCGCCGCTCCAGCCGGCCGCTCGTCGCGGTGAATTGCGCCGCGCTCCCCGAGACGCTGCTCGAATCGGAAATGTTCGGTCATGTCAAGGGCGCCTTCACCGGCGCCATCCGCGACAAACCTGGCCTGCTCGAAATGGCCAACGGCGGCACGCTGTTCCTGGACGAGCTGATCGAGATGCCGAAGCCGATCCAGGCGAAGCTGCTGCGCGTGATCCAGGACGGTGTCGTGCGGCGCGTGGGCAGTGAGGGGACCGACGCGGTGGTGAACGTCCGCTTCATCGCGGCCACGAATCGCGACCCCGAGGAGGCGCTGCGCTCAGGGATGCTGCGTGAGGATCTGTACTACCGACTGCGCGTCGTGCCGATTCCTGTCCCCGCACTGCGCGAGCGGCCCGACGACGTACCGGTGCTCGCGGCGCATTTCCTCGACCACTACTGGCGCCGCCATCGCGGCGCCGACGAGCCCCTCCCCACGTTGAGCAACGCCGCGATCTGGGCGCTCCGCGCCCACTCCTGGCCCGGCAACGTGCGCGAGCTGCAGAACGTGATGGAGCACGCGGTCGTGCTGCTCGAGCCCGGTGCCGACGTCGGCCCCGAGGACATCCCGTTCGTGAGTGACCAGAAGGTGGACGTCGAGCTTGCGGCCGAAGCCGAAGACGTGAATGCCGACGACGGCTACTACGCCGCGCGGGGCCGGCTGCTCGCCAAGTTCGACCGCCGCTATCTCACACGAGTCGTGCTCCGCGCCGGCGGCAATCTCTCCAAGGCGGCCCGCATGGCGCGCGTGGACCGCACTACTTTCTACCGTCTCATGGAGCGCCACGGTTTGCAACGCAACCTGCTGAACGGCCCGGACGAGTGATGCCCGGACGCGGGATGCCCGGCCGACCGACTCCACCGCGCCTCCGACGCCACGACACCCCGACCGACGCCGGGGACGGCCCCCTCGACGCGGCGGCGCCCCTCGCCGGCGTGTCCTCAACGATCATCACCGCCGCGACTCGCCGCGTGGCCCGGCGCTGGCGCGACGAGGCCACCGCCGCCGGTAAGCCCGCGGCCGAAACCGAAACCATGGCGGGGCTGCTCGCGGCCCTGGCGCTGGCCGTCGATCAAGGGCGCCCCGGCTACGTCACGTCGCTGGTGCCGCGTCCCACGCCGAGCCTCGCACACCGGCTCGTCGAGATGCTGCAGACGGAGCTGCTGCAGGCGTGGTCCGAATCGGCCACCCCCATCGCGCCGTCGGCGATCCTCGGCACCCTCAACGCCCTCGAGCAGGTCCGCCAGGCGATCAGCGACGATCCGGCTCGCCAGCTGAGTCAGCACCTCTCCACCAGCACCTCCGAGGGCCTCGACCTGCTCGTCGAGGTGATTCACGACCTCCGGTCCCCGCTCACCTCCATCCTGTTTCTCGCCGAGACGCTGCAGCGCGGCCAGAGCGGACCGGTCAACGAGGTGCAGCACCGCCAGGTGGGCCTGATCTACAGCGCCGCCCTCGGTCTCTCCGCCCTCGTCGCCGACGCCATCGAGCTGGCCCGGGGTGGCGACGAGCTCGCCGACGGCGATCCGTCGCCCTTCTCGGTCGCCGAGCTGATGGAGTCCGTGCGCACCATCGTCCGACCGATGGCCGAAGAGAAGGGCCTCGCCGTCCGGCTGCTGCCGCCCAACGTCGACCACCGGCTCGGCTTTCCGGTCGCGCTGAGCCGCGTGCTGCTCAACCTCACCACCAACGCGCTCAAGTTCACCGAGCAGGGCTTCGTCGAGCTGCTGTGCGAGGAAACGAGCGCCACGCGCGTGACTTTCGCCGTCCGCGACACGGGCCCTGGCGTCAACCCCGAAGCGCTGGCTACCCTGTTCCAGCCGTTCCGCCGGGCGCGCGGGCGCCACGGCTATTGTTTCTCCGGCACCGGCCTGGGGCTCGCGATCACGCGCAAGCTGGTCGAAGCGATGCACTCGCGGCTCGCCCTCGAGACCCGTGCCAACTGGGGCACCCGCTTCTCCTTCGAGCTGGATCTCCCACCGCACGCCAGCGCCGCCGACTGAACGGCGGCTCCCCGTGGTTTGTCGCACCGGGCCATCGCATGTGTAGCGAGCGCGTGGCACCGCGCGCCGCGCCCGGCGCAGGGCCGGCGCGCAAGTCGTTGCGTCACATCCGCCTCCAGCGTCGGCCGACGGCGCATGACTCGTGCTTCTCGGGCGCGCGCGGGCGCTCGGGACGCGCACGTCCCGCTCGCCCCGGTTCAGGTCCCCCTCGATCGAGGACCGGTCATGTTACTGCAGTTACCACCGCGACGCTTGCTGCGCCGTCGGGCGCTGCTTTTCGCCGTACACGTAGGCCTCATTCCCCTGGCCTATCTCGCGGCGTTCGGCCTCCGCTTCGACTTTCGCATTCCCGCCGTCGAGTGGCCACACTTCACCCGCACCCTGCCCTACCTGATCGCCATCCGGGCGCTCGTCTTCTGGGGCTTCGGCCTGTACCGCGGCTACTGGCGTCACGTCGGCTTGCGCGACCTGCGCGATCTCGCGGTCGCGGTGTCGGTCAGCGCGGCGCTGTTCGTCGTCACGCTGTACGCCGTGGGCGGGCTGCGCGGCATGCCGCGCTCCGTGTTCGCGCTCGACTGGGTCCTGATGATCTTCCTCTCGGGCGGCGTCCGCTTCGCCGCGCGCTCGCTGCGCGAGGGGTTCGGGGTGAGCCGCCCGGCCGGGGCGCGGACGTTCATCATCGGCGCCGGCGAGGCTGCCGAGCAGCTGCTGCGCCAGGCGCTGCACGACTCGCGCACCACGATGACCGTGGTGGGCCTGATCGACGACAACCCCGACACCCACGGCCGCACTCTGCACGGCGTGCCGGTCCTGGGCGGGACCGACCGCCTCGCGCCGCTGGTCCAGCGGTACGACGTCCGGCTGCTGGTGATCGCGATCCGCACCGCGACGGCCGAGCAGACGCGGCGCATCGTGGAGCGCTGCCGCGAAACGGGCGTCGAGTTCAAAATCATCCCCTCGCTCGACGACCTGCTCGCCCGCCGAGCCACGATCGCCGAGGTGCGCGACGTTCAAATCGAGGACCTGCTGGGGCGCGACCCGGTCGAGCTCGACCTGGCGCAGGTGAAGCGCGACCTCGCGGGCAAGTCCATCCTCGTCACCGGCGGGGCGGGGTCCATCGGCTCGGAGCTGGCGCGCCAGATCGCCTCCTACGAGCCGAAGCGCCTGGTGCTGCTCGAGCGGGCGGAAAGCCCGCTGTACTTCACGCACCTCGAGGTCGCCGGGCGCTACCCCGGCGTCGAAGTGGTGCCGTTCATCGGCAGCATCACGAACCCGGAGCGGCTCGCGCAAGTGTTCGAGCTGTACCGCCCGGACTATGTGTTTCACACCGCCGCGTACAAGCACGTGCCCATGCTCGAGGCTAATGCCGTCGAGGCGGTGTGGAACAACGTGTTCGGGACGCTGCGCGTCGCCGAGTGCGCGGCGCTGCACGGCGTGGAGAAGTTCGTGCTGATCTCGACCGACAAAGCCGTCAGCCCGTCGAGCATGCTCGGCGCCACCAAGCGGATCGGCGAGCGGATCGTGCTGGAGCTGCCGTCCCTCATCGAGTCGCAGACCGACTTCCGAGCCGTGCGCTTCGGCAACGTGCTCGGCTCCGACGGCAGTGTGGTGCCGGTGTTCAAGCGCCAGATCAGCGTGGGCGGCCCCGTCCGGGTCACGCATCCCGACGTGCGGCGTTACTTCATGACCATCCCCGAGGCGGTGCAGCTCGTGCTCAAGGCCGCCGCTCTGCCCGAGGCGGCCCGCCGCATCGCCATTTTGGAGATGGGCCGGCCGGTGCGCATCGTGGATCTGGCCGAGCAGCTCATCCGGCTCTCCGGGCTCGTGCCCTACCGCGACATCCAGATCGTATTCACCGGGCTGCGGCCGGGCGAGAAGCTCGACGAGCAGCTCGTCGGCAACGACGAAGGCTCCGTGCCCACCTCCGTGGACAAGATCCGCGTCATCGAGCGCGCCGAGGTGGACCCGGTGGGCCTGGAGCGCGGGCTCGAGCACCTGCTGCAGGTGCTCGCCGATGGCGCGCCGCGCGACCTCATCGGAGCGGTCTCGCTCCTCGTGCCCGAGTACGCACCCTGGGAAGGCCACGGCGTGCAGCCACTCGCCTCCGTGCCGTCCGAGCCGGCGCAGCACGCGGCAGCTTCCCGGGCCACCCCGCCCCCCCCGCCCCCCGCGCTGCTCCGCGGCCCGGGTCGCGCGGATCCGATCGCGAAGCCCGCCCCCGCGTAAGGCCCGCCGCGATGCCTGCCATGCCGGCACCTGCCCGCCGCAACCAGTTTCTGCCCTTCTCCCCGCCGCTCTTGGGCGAGGAGGAGATCCGCGAAGTCGTGGACACGCTGCGCTCGGACTGGATCACCACCGGCCCCAAGACGAAGCGCTTCGAGGCCGACTTTGCGGAACACCTCGGCGCCCCGAGCGCGCTGGCGCTCAGCTCCTGCACGGCGGGCCTGCACACCGCGCTCGCCACGCTGGGCGTCGGTCCCGGCGACGAGGTGATCACGACGCCGCTCACGTTTACCGCCTCGGTCAATGTGATCGAGCACGTCGGCGCCCGCCCGGTGCTCGTGGACGTCGAGCCGGACACGCTCAACCTCTCGCCCGCCGCCGTCGAGGCAGCGGTGTCGTGGAACACCAGCGCCATCCTGCCGGTCCACTACGCCGGCCACCCCGTGGACCTGGATCCGATCGCCGACATCGCACGCCGCTTCGACCTCGCGCTCGTCGAGGACGCGGCGCACGCGCTCCCCGCCCGCTACAAAGGGCGCCTGATCGGCTCGGGCGACAACCCGGTGAGCTTCAGCTTCTACGCTACCAAGAACCTCACGACGGCCGAGGGAGGGATGCTCACGGGCAGCGCCGCCTTCCTCGAGCGGGCGCGGGTGCTCTCCCTCCATGGCATGAGCCGGGACGCGTGGAAGCGCTACGACAAGGGCGGCAGCTGGCGCTACGAGGTGCTCGCGCCCGGCTTCAAGTACAACATGACCGACATTCAGGCCTCGCTCGGCCTGTGCCAGCTGCGCAAGCTGCCGGCGTTCCAGGCGCGCCGGCGTGAGGTCGTGCGCCTGTACGAGGCGGGCTTCGGGCACGAACCGGCGCTCGAGCTTCCGGTCGAGCGGCCCGACGTGGAGCACGCCTGGCACCTGTATGTGCTGCGCTTGCGCCCGGACGCCTTGCGCATCGGGCGCGACCAATTTATCGACGAGCTGACCGCCCGCAATATCGGGACGTCGGTGCACTTCATCCCCATCCACCTGCATCCCTATTATCGGGACAAGTATCGCTACGTGCCGGAGCGGTTCCCCGTCGCCCTGCGTAATTACGAGCGCATGGTCAGCCTGCCGCTCCATCCGCGGCTCTCCGACCAGGATGTGGCGGACGTAATCGAGGCGGTGCTTGACGTCGTGCACGCGTACCGGCGATGAGATTCGGCTGGGTCGGGTTCCACCTGGAGGGCATTCCGGCGCTGCAGGGGGTGATCGAGGCCGGCGTCCCGATCCAGGCCGTCTTCACGCTGCGGCCCGATGTGGCCGCCACCCGCAGCGGCGCCGCCGATTACCGGTCGCTGTGCCAGCGCTTCGGCGTGCCGCTGCACGAAATCGTGCACATCAACGACGCGGCGTCGCGCGAGCTGCTCAAGAACCTCGCGCTCGACGTCGTGTTCGTCATCGGCTGGAGCCAGATCCTGGCGCCGGAGACCCTCCGCACCGCGCGGGTCGGCATGATCGGCGCGCACGCCTCGCTCCTGCCCCGTAACCGCGGCAGCGCGCCCATCAACTGGGCCTTGATCCGGGGCGAGCACACCAGCGGCAACTCGCTCATCTGGCTCGCCGAGTCCGTGGACGGGGGCGACTTGATCGACCAGACCGAGTTCCCGATCACTCCCTACGACACCTGCGCCTCACTGTACGACCGGGTCGCGGCGTCGAACCGCGACATGATCCTGCGCGTCCTGCCGCGGCTGCTCGCCGGCGAGCGGCCGGGGAGGCCCCAGCCGCGCCACCGCGGCCCCATCCTGGCACGGCGCCGACCGGCCGACGGCCTGATCGTGTGGGATCAGCCCGCCTGCGCGGTCTACAACTTTGTGCGCGCCCTGACGAAGCCGTACCCCGGCGCGTTCAGCTGGCTCGACGGCCGGCGCTGGATCGTGTGGCAGGCGGCCCTGCTTCCGGGCGACGGGCCCCCCCCTCCTGCTCCCGGCGCCGCCCCGGGCACCGTGCTCGGCCCGCTGCAGAGTCCCCTGCGGGACGCGTGCGGCCAGGTCGTCGCGTGCGCGCACGGCGCCGTGGCACTGCTCGAAATCGCGGCGGATGACGGCGAGGTACTCCGCGGGCCCCGCCTGAGCGAGCAGCCGTGGACCGGCAGACAGTGGACCAATGGCTGAGCCCGATGTCGCCAGGAGCGCCGCGCCGGCCGTCCCGCTGACCCGTCGCGCCTCGCTCAACGTCGCCGCCTTCGGCCTCGATTTCGGCGTCAAAACCGCCGTCGGCCTCGTCATTACGCCGCTCTTAGTCGGGCGGCTGGGGACGGCGCTGTTCGGCACCTGGGAGATGCTCGACCGGCTCGCCGGCTACGTCGCCACCGTCGGGGGCCGCCCGTCCGAGGCGCTTCGGCTGCTCGTGGCCAACCGGCAGTCCGTCGCCGGCTCGGCCGCCCAGCGGCGCGCGCTGGGCGGCGCGCTCGTCGTCTGGTTGATTTGCCTGCCGCTTGCGGTGGCCGCGGCGGCTGTCGTAGCGTGGTACGCGCCCGCAATCACGGGCGCCAGCCCCGGACTGCGCACCACGATCCGTATCGCTGCGGCGCTGGTGCTGGCTGGCGGTGTGCTCGGCGGTCTGCTCTCCATACCGGACGCGGCCCTGCACGGCATGAATCTCGGCTACAAGCGCATGGAGCTGCAGGCGGGGCTGAATCTCGTGGGCGGCGCGCTCACCGCCGCAGCGGTGTACGGCGGGCTCGGCCTCGCCGGCGTCGCCGGCGCCCAGGTCGCGCTCGCGGCGGTGAGCGCGCTGTGTTTCTGGTGGCTCGCCCGGACGTACGTGGCCTGGTTCGGGGTAAGCCGCCCGGCCCGCGCCGAGACGCGGTCGCTGGCGAGGCTCGCCGCCTGGCTCGCGGGTGGCGACTTGATCGCGAAGCTGCTGCTCGGAAGCGACGTGCTCATCCTCGGCACCCTCTTGTCCCCGGCCGCGGTGACCACCTATGTCCTGACCGCGTACGCGCCGCGCGCGGCGGTGGCCGTCCACGGGTCCGCCGTGGGCGCTGCGATGCCCGGGCTGGCGGGCCTGATCGGCGCAGGCCAGTATGGGCGCGCCGCGCTCGCCCGCGGTGATCTCATGGTCTTGACGTGGCTCTTCGCTACCGCGGTTGGGACGACGATTCTCTTGTGGAACCGCTCCTTCGTCGCGCTGTGGGTCGGCAGGGAGCACTACGGCGGTGCCGTCGTCGATCTGCTGATCGTCTGCATCGCGTTCCAGACGGCCTTCATCCGCGCGGACGCGTTCATCATCGACGCCGCCTTGCGGTCGTGGCTCCGGGTCCTCATCGCCGCGGTGGCGGCTGTGGTGACGATCACCCTGGCCGTGGCGCTGACCCGGGCACTCGGCATCGCCGGCCTGTGTCTCGGAGTGCTCGCCGGCCGCCTGATTCAAACGGTCGCCTATCCCGTGCTGGCGGGACGCTGCGTCGGTGGGTCGAGTGGCGTGGCGCCCGCCACGCTCGGGCGCGCGGTCTGCGTGGCGGGCGTGCTGTTCGCCGCCGGGCTCGCGCTCGGCGAGCGGATGCTCGCGCCCAACTGGCTCGTGTGGGCCGCCGCCGTCCCGGCGAGTCTCGCCCTGGCGCTCGGAATCGCGTTCAGCGCCGGCCTCTCACGCCAGGCCCGGCAGGCGGTGGTGCTCCGGGCGGCTGAGCTGCTGCCCCGCCGTCGGCAGACCCGATGACGACGCGCGCCGTGCCGCTGCGCCTGCGCTACCGCGAAGTCCCGCGGCTGCCACGCCTCGCCTGGGTCGCTACGATCGATCGCGCGGCGGGTGACGTGCTCGTCTTCCACGGCTCGGCGGTGGAATGCCGCGAGGAGTGGATGGTGGAGGGCGTGTGGGACGCGGAGTTCCGCTCGGGCGGGTTCCACGAGTGCCCGCACTTCTTCGGCAGCGGCCTCCGCCTCGCCGACGGCTGCCTGTACTGCGTGCCGTCGAGCGCGCTCGTGAACCGGTTGATGTACTGCGTGCACCGTGATCGCGTCCTCGTGGCCAACAGCCTCGCGCTACTGCTCGCGTTCACCGGGGCGACCCTCGAGCCCGGACACGACTACCGCGCCGAGACCTACGCCATCCGCCGGGGCGTGCGGGGCTACCCCAAAGCGTTCGTCGTGCGCCACCCGGAGATCGCCTCGTTCTTCCAGGTCTATGATGAGTGCCTGGTGATCGGATCGGGTGAACCCACTTTCGAGTCCGGGCGACCCGTTCGCACCATCGCCTCGTTCGCAGCTTACCGGGCGCTGGTCGCGGAGGCCCTGGGGCGCCTCCAGGACAATTTCCTCAGCCGGTACCGCGATACGCCGATGCAGGCGTTCAGCACAGTCTCGACGGGGTACGACTCGGCCGCGAGCACGGTCCTCGTGAAAGACCTCGACCTCGAGACCTGCTTCACCAGCCGGCGCTCCAACTCCCACATCCCGTGGTGGCTCAATCGCGAGGCCGGCAGCGACGACGGCAGGCCCATCGCCGACCGGCTGGGGCTCCGCACCGAATACTTGGATGGGCGCGCCTCGCGCATGACCGAGGACGAGTTGTATTTCCTCGCCCCGGGGTGCGCGCCTCCCCTGCCGGTCCTCCACTCCATGGCCCGCCACATCGAGCGCAGCGGCGCCGTCGGCGTGGTGTTCACCGGCTTCCAGGGTGACGAGGTATGGGACATCAACCGCTGGGAGCGGGAGTATCAGGACGCAGGCGTCTTGCGTGGCGACACCACGGCCATCATGCTGTCCGAGATCCGCTTGAAGAGCGGCTTCATCAACGTCCCCGTCCCGTCGCTGTTCGCGCGCAGCCTGCGTTACCTCGTTGCGATCGCGCTGTCGGTCGAGATGGCGCCGTGGCGGCTGGGTAGCGACTACGATCGCCCGATCCCGCGGCGCATCCTCGAGGAGGCCGGCATCCCGCGCCAGCTGTTCGGGACCCGCAAGAAGGCGGTCGTGGAAACGTACAACTTCCCCAAGAACCGCGCCTTGCGCCGCCAGTTCTTCGCCTACGCGCGACGGCAGCTCGGTGTGTTCGGAGGAGGAGGGTTCATCCGCCTGTACCAGGCCGTGAACGGGCTGGTCTTCCCGTCGTTCCGCGCGTACCACCTGGTGCGTCAGCGGCTCACGGGGGTGGAGCCGCCCGATACGCCGGCCGCCCTGATCTGGACACGGTTCAACTTCCCCCACCTCCTGTTCACGTGGGCGGCGGGCGCGCTCAGCGAGCGGCTGGCGTCGGTGCTGCGCGACAGCGGCGCGCTCGAGCAGCAGCCGCTCGCAGCGTGGAAGCCCGCGCTTCGCGACACGCGGTGGGATCTCGTGGCTCCGGTCTCCCCTCCCCCAACGCCACTCCCGGCCCGATCGACACCGGCACCCCCGCTGCCATGAAGCTCCAGTACGTCCCGATGGCACACTGGCCGCCGCTCGCCTGGCTCGCCCGCTGTCCCCACGGCGGAGACTCAGTCGCCGTCTATCACGGTCCCGGCGTCGAGACGACCGACGACTGGTTTTGCGAGGCCGTCTGGGACGGCGCCTTTGCGGACGGGGACTTCGATCGCACCGACTTAGTGTTCGGCTCGGGCGCCCGGCTGCGCAGCGGCGTCGTGACCTTCGTCTCCGCGGGATCGACGGTGGACCGGTTGCAGTCGCTCGCCGCGGACGACTCGCTCTGGGTCTCGAATTCGCTGCCTTGCCTGCTCGCCGCAGTCGACGGCGCGGTCGACCCGGCGTACCCGCGCTACTTCGCCGACTTCGCGTCGATCCGGCTGGGACTGGCGCGCTACCGGCGCGCGCTGGCGACATCGGCCGGCTCGGTACGGCTCACCTACTTCGGCAATCTGGTCTGGGATGGGACGCGGCTGCGCGACCAGCCCAAGCCCTCACCGGCCCGCGACCTTTCGTCCTTCGCCCGCTATCGTGGGTTCCTCGAGTCGTCACTGCAACGGCTGGCCACGAACCTGGCGGCCACGGATCGGCGCCGTCCCTACGCGTTGTTGGGAACGATATCCTCGGGGTACGACTCCCCCACGGTCGCCGCGCTGGCGCGGGACGCGGGTCTCGAGGACGCCATCACGTTTGACCGCTCTACCAGGGGTGAGCCCGACAGCGGTGCCGCGATCGCCGCGGCCCTGGGCATTCGCCTCTCGGTGGTGCCGCACGACGCGTGGCGCGTGACGGCGCTGCCCGAGATTCCCTTCGTCGCCTCGGACGCCAAAGGCGAGGATGTGTATTTCAAGGGTGCCGAGGCGGCGCTGGCAGGGCGCGTGCTCCTCACCGGGTTCCATGGCGACCTCGTCTGGGGCAGGGGGTTCACACCCCGCGGCTTCGACATCGTGCGTGGGGATCAGTCCGGCTTGTCGCTGAGCGAATACCGCTTGGGCGTCGGGTTCCTGCACTGTCCCGTGCCCTTCCTGGGGGTCCGCCAGATCGCCGAGACTCAGCGGATCAGCCGATCGCGCGAGATGACGCCGTGGGACGTCGACGCCGGCTACAGCCGGCCGATCTGCCGCCGCATCCTCGAGACGGCAGGCGTCCCGCGCGAGGCGTTTGGCATGCGCAAGCAGACGGCGTCCGTCCTGTTCTTCGAGCGAGGCGACTTTCTGTCGCCTCCATCCCTCGCCGACTTCCACTCGTGGCTCGAGCGGCACATGCCCGGCGCGGGTGAGGCCGCGCCCGGCCTGTGGCAGGCTCCCGCGCGCGCGGCTGGGCGGCTGCTGGACGAGGCGGCCCGCTTGAGCCCCCACCGGCTGCGGCTGCTGCAGTCGCTGGGCACGCGCATCGGCGCACGCGGTCGGCGCGAGCCGCTGTTTCGCTATCTTTTCCCATGGGCGCTGGAGCGGGCGCGCCAGCGCTACGGTTCGCTCCCGGAGCCGCGGGCCCGACCCGAGCCGCGCCCACCCGTGGGGATCGTCGATGGCTAAGGGCATCCTCGTCATCGCCGCCCACCCCGACGACGAGATCCTTGGCTGCGGCGGCACGGTGGCCCTGCACGCGAAGGCCGGGGATCGGGTTACCGCGGTCATCGCCTGTGAAGGCGAGTCGCTCCGCTACGGGCCGGGGGGCGTGGGCCAGAGCGAGCACACGCGCCGGGCAGCGGCGGCGCTCGGCGTCAGCGACGTCCGTCCGCTGGGGTTTCGCGACCAGCGCCTCGACACCATTACGCTCACCGAGCTCATCGCGCCGCTCGAACGCATCGTCCGGGAGGTTGAGCCGCGCGTGGTGTACTGCCAGTACGGCGGCGACATCAACCGCGACCATGAGATCCTGTTCAAGGCGACTCTAGTGGCGACCCGTCCCACCGAGCAATGCATTGAAGCAGTCTACGCGTTCGATACAGCCAGCAGCACGGAGTGGGCGTTTCCGCGCACCTTCACCCCGGACACCTGGGTGGACATCTCCGCGACGCTCGACCAGAAGCTCGCCGCGATGGCGTGCTACGAGAGTGAGCTGCGTCCCTATCCCCACCCCCGCTCGCTCGAGGCGCTGCGCCACCGCGCGCGGGCCTGGGGAAACCAGCAGTGTCTCGATGCGGCGGAGGTGTTCATGACTGTCCGCCGCGCGGTTCGCAATGGTCAGACGCCTCGTTGACGTCGTGTGCGCCGCAATCGCGTTGGTCGCGACCGCTCCCCTGCTCGCGCTTGCTGCCGTGGGAATCCGCCGCGCCAGCCCGGGAGGGGTGCTGTACCGCGCGGAGCGCGTGGGACGCGGTGGGCGGCCGTTCATCATGTACAAGCTGCGCACGATGCACGCCCGGCGCCGCTCGGACGCGAGTGTTATCACCGGCGCCGAGGACCCGCGGGTGTTTCCGCTCGGCGTGTGGCTGCGCCGCCTGAAGATCGACGAGCTACCGCAGCTCGTCAACGTGCTGCGTGGTGAGATGGCCATCGTTGGCCCCCGGCCTGAGGATCCGGCCATCGTGAGCCGCTATTACACGGCCCTCGGGATGCAAACGCTGGCCGTGCCCCCCGGCCTCGCCAGTCCGGGAAGCATTTACAGCTCGACGCACGGGGCGGCGCTGCTGCAGGGCAGCGACCCCGAAGCGGCGTACGTCGCGCGGCTGCTGCCCCTGAAGCTCGCCCTCGACGCGGTGTACGTGCGCCGGGCGTCGCTCGCCTATGATGCCCGCATCGCGGGGCGGACGCTGTGGGTCATCGTGACGACGCTGCTCGGCCGACGCCGCTTCCCCGACCCCCCGGAGCTCCCTGAAGCGCGGCGCCTGCTCGCCGACGCCGATCCCACCACATTCCTCCCCCCGGGTCGTAACATCGCCACCGCGTAGCTGTAAGCGAGGTGCCACAACCACCCCGCTGTTCCCGCCGCGACACTCCATAACAGACTGGCCACAAACGCGTTTCTCGTCGCCGTTGCGCGCACGCAACGTGCCCCTGCATCAACGAACCATCAGCCTAGAGGCACCGCTGCACCCAGGCGCTCGTCCATCGACCCGCACCCACCTCGCTGCGCGCGCCGTCCTGGCCGTTTTGGCGGTGGGCGCCTTGTTCGCGACCTGCCGCGAGGCGACCGAGCCCCAAAACGCCGAACAGGCGTCTCCGCCACGGACCATCCAGGCGGACGTCGCGCCGCTGCCCACTATGACGCTGGTCGGGGCCGGCAACGTGGCGCGCTGCGACCGCAGCAACGACGAGGCCACCGCCTCGATCCTCGACACCATCCCGGGCAGCGTGTTCGTGGTCGGCGACGGCGCCTACCCCGGCGGCACCCCCACCGTCTACCAGAACTGCTTCGCGCCGAGCTGGGGGCGGCACAAGGCCCGCACCTACCCCGTGCCCGGCCACCGCGACTACGACTCGAGCGCCACCGCCGTCGGGTACTTCGGGTACTGGGGAGCGCAGGCGGGCGATCCCACCAAAGGCTACTACAGCTACGACCTGGGCGCCTGGCACGTCGTCGTGCTGAACAGCAACAATACCTACGTCCCGACCGGCGTCGGCTCGGCCCAGGAGACGTGGCTCAAGGCTGATCTGGCGGCGACCGCCCAGAAGTGCGTGCTGGCGCTGTTCCACGCTCCCCGATTCTACTCGACCACGACGAGCACGTTCTCCCCGACCAGCACGGTGAAAGCCTTCTGGGACGACTTGTATGCGGCCAAAGCAGACCTGATCGTCAACGCGCACATGCGCGACTACGAGCGGTTCGCTCCGCAGACGTCAGCCGGCGTGGCGGACCCCGTGAACGGGATCCGCGAGATCATCGTGGGCACGGGTGGCGACGGCCTCGACGGCACCAACACGCTCATTATCCCGAACAGCGAAGTGAACCTCACCGGGGTGTACGGCGTGCTCAAGCTCACGCTGGCGGACGGCTCGTACGCGTGGCAGTTCATCGCGGCCTCAGGGACCAGCCGCGACACCGGGAATGGCACCTGTCACCGGAGCCCGGCAACCGGGCCGGTGATGCCGCTGGTCAACGCCGGCCAGGACCTCTCGGCTCATCCGGGGGACTCCGTCAGGCTTTCGGTCACGTTCACCGATCCCGGCCCGAATGACGCCCCGTGGTCGTACTCGATCACCTGGGGCGATGGCTCGCCGGCCACCACCGGCAACGCGGCGAGCCAGTCCACGCCGATCACCGCGAGTCACGTGTATTCTGCGCTTGGCCTGGACAGCGTACGCGTCGGCGTGACCAATGCGCCGGGAATCACCGGCTGGGACACCGTAGCGGTCCAACTCGTCGCCACCAATCCGCCAGTAGTCTTCGCGGGCGCGGGCGACATCGCGGACTGCAGCAAGACCGGGGACTCACTCACGGCAAACCTGCTCGACACCATACCAGGCACCGTGTTCACGGTGGGTGACAACGCCTACCCCAGCGGCTCGACGGCCGACTACACGAACTGCTACAACCCGACCTGGGGCCGCCAGAAAGCCCGCACCCGGCCGGTGCCCGGCAACCACGAGTACAGCACCAAGGGGGCCACGCCCTATTTCAGCTACTTCGGCGCGGCGGCCGGCGATCCGACCAAGGGTTACTACAGCTACGACCTCGGCGACTGGCACATCATCGCTTTGAACAGCAACATCGCCGAGTCCGCCGGCTCACCCCAGGAACAATGGCTGCGCGCCGACCTCGCAACGCACCCGGTGCGCTGCACGCTCGCCTACTTCCATCATCCGCTCTTCAGCTCCGGGACCCTGGAGGACACTACGGTGCGGGCCCTGTGGCAGGCCCTGTACGACGGGGGAGCGGACCTCGTGCTCAACGGCCATGATCATGACTACGAGCGGTTCGCGCCGCAGACCCCGGCGGGCCTGGCCGACTCGGTCTACGGGATCCGCGAGTTCGTCGTGGGCATGGGCGGCGCTGGCCTGTTCACGTTCGGGACGCCCGCGCCGAACTCACAGGTGCGGAACGACGTGACCTTCGGCGTCCTGAAGCTGACCCTGAACTCCACCGGCTACGACTGGAAGTTCCTCCCCATCGCCGGCAAGACGTTCACCGACGTGGGAAGCGCTACCTGTCACGATTCCCCCTCCGCCGCGAATCATCCACCGACGGCGTCGGCGGGAGGACCCTACTCCGGCAGCGAAGCGGCCGCCGTGACCTTCGACGGCCGCGGCTCGTCCGACCCGGACGGGGACGCTCTCACCTATGCGTGGAGTTTTGGTGACGGGAGCACCGGGACCGGCGTGCAGCCGAGCCACGCCTACGCGGACAACGGCACCTACACCGTGACGCTCACCGTCACCGACGCGCGCGGGGCGGCCAGCGCGGCGGTCACGACGACGGCGACCATCGCCAATGCGGCCCCGACTGTGAATGCAGGGAGCAGCCAGACTGCTACCGCAGGCGCGCCCCTCTCCCTCAGCATCTCCTTCACCGATCCCGGGGTGAACGACGCCCCGTGGGCGTACTCGATCGCCTGGGGCGATAGCTCGGCCGCCACGACCGGCAGCGCGACGAGCCAGACGACGCCGATCACCGCGACGCACACGTACAGCGCGCCCGGCACCGATACCGTGCGCGTAACGGTGACCGACAAGGACGGCACCTCGGGCGCCGGACAGCTCGTCATCACCGTTGCGCCGCCGAACCATGCACCTACCGCCGTGGCGGGCGGACCGTACTCCGGCACCGAAGCAGCCGCCGTGAGCTTCGACGGCGCCGGCTCATCGGACCCGGATGGTGACGCACTCACCTACGCCTGGAGCTTCGGCGATGGGAGCAGTGCGACCGGCGCCACGCCAAGCCACGCCTACGCCGACAACGGCACGTACACGGTGACCCTGACCGTCACCGACGCGCGCGGCGCGGCGAGCGCGCCCGCCACGGCCACCGTGACCATCGCCAATGCCGCGCCCGTGGTGAACGCCGGACCCGATCAGGCCGTTAACGTGAACGCCGCCTATACGCTGAACGCCACGTTCAGCGACCCGGGCGTGAACGACGGGCCCTGGGCGTACACGATCGACTGGGGCGACGCCTCGCCGGTCACGACCGGCAGCGCGACCAGCCAGACCAATCCGATCGCCGCGACGCACACCTACGCCGCGCCCGGCACGAACACGGTGCGCG
>Ga0209057_1000522_pt1 | contig 34529 bp, 36 predicted proteins | sample GraSoiAngelo_146_FD_185903 | JGI IMG/M metagenome (GOLD analysis project Ga0209057, IMG submission 185903) | Grasslands soil microbial communities from the Angelo Coastal Reserve, California, USA - 14_1009_05_30cm (SPAdes) (version 2) | ecosystem: Environmental > Terrestrial > Soil > Grasslands ... | reverse complement strand
CTTCGGCCAGATGGTGACGAGTGCCGATCGCGCCAGCCTGGAGCCGAAACTCGCCGCGCTGCGGTCCCTGAGCACCAGGCTCGATCTGACGTCGGCGCCAATCCAGTACGTCAATCTCGAGAATCCTGGGGCGCCGGCGGTTCAGCTGCGAGGCCACAAGTGAGGCTGCCGGCGAGCGGCTCCCGTGAAGCCCTCTGGCTGGTCGCGGCCGCCATCTTCTTTGGGATCGTCGGGATCGTCCTCGGCCTCAACGCCCCGGTCCAGATTCCCGCGGGGTACGCCCGCTACACCGCAGTCGCCATCCTCGCCGCACTCGACTCGATCCTTGGTGCGGTAAAGGCCTGGCTCAACGGCAACTTCGAGAACAAGGTCTTCCTGTCCGGGCTGCTCCTGAACTCACTGGCCGCGGGCGCGTTGACCTATTTGGGCGACCGGCTTGGTGTGGATCTCTACCTGGCGGCCATCGTGGCCTTCGGCGTGCGCATCTTCGACAACATCGCCGTCATTCGGCGGCATCTCCTGTAACCGCAACAGAAAATTCTCTTCTCCGCGTGTGGGGAGGGTCAGGGTGGGGACGCACCTGTGGATAACTGCCAGCTTGTGTTGTCGTGGCGGGCGGAGCGCTCTATAATGTGGTCGCCAGTCGTTTTTCCCAACGTTCCAGGAAAGGTGTTTGCCTCGTTCTAAATACGTCACAGCACTCGACATCGGCACAACCAAGATCTGCTGCGTGGTCGGCGAGCCGACCGAGCGCGGACTCAACATCATCGGGGTCGGCGAGGCTCCCTCCGAAGGACTGCGTCGCGGCGTGGTCGTCAACATGGAGAAGACCGTGCGCGGCATTACGCATGCGGTCGATGCAGCTCAGCGGATGTGCGGCCACAAATTGGAATCGGCCTACGTGGGCATGGCGGGTACCCACGTCCTCAGTCAGAACAGCCACGGCGTGATCGCGGTGGCTCGCTCTGACCGGGAGATTGGACACGAAGATGTGACGCGGGTTATCGACGCGGCTCGGGCGGTCTCGGTGCCGAACGACCGCGAGATCATCCACGTCGTTCCTCGCGGCTACGTCGTCGACGGTCAGGAGGGGGTCAAGGATGCGATCGGCATGTCGGGCGCTCGCCTCGAGGTCGAGACGCACATCATTACCGGCTCCCTCACCGCCGTCCAGAACGTCGTCAAGTGCGTTCACCAGGCGGGCATGAGCGTCGAGGACCTGGTCGTCCAGGTGCTGGCATCGGCGGAAGCGGTGCTCAACGACAACGAGCTGGAGCTCGGGGTGGCGCTGGTCGACGTCGGCGGCGGAACGACCGACGTGGCGCTCTTCGCCGACGGCAGCGTGGTCCACACCGCGGTGCTTCCGGTCGGCGCCACGCATGTCACCAATGACGTCGCCATCGGGCTGCGTACCAGCCTCGGCGAGGCCGAGATGCTGAAGGTCAACTACGGCCATGCCATCCCGGCGAACATTCCGCGCGAGGAAATGGTCGAGCTGCACCAGATCGGCCAGGACCGCGTGCAGGTCGTGCCCCGCCGTCACCTTGCCGAGATCATCGCCCCGCGGGCTCGCGAGATCCTCGAGATGGTGCGCCTCGAGATGCGCCGGGGCGGCCACGACGGCTTTCTGCCCGGCGGCATCGTCTTCACCGGCGGGGGTTGCCGTCTGCTGGGCTTCACCGAGGCCGCCCAGTCGCTGCTCGACCTGCCGGTCAGGATCGGTTCTCCGGCGCAGACCATCGGCATGAGTGACCAGGTGGGGGGACCCGCCTACGCGACCGCGGTGGGCCTGCTTCGCTGGGGGACAAAACTTCGGCACCACGCCAATGGGCATGCCCCTGTCGGCGCGGGCGCTTCGGCGCTGTACGCACGGACCGTTCGCTGGATCAAGGATTTCTTCTAGAGGAAGGAGGCCGACATGAACATGGACGACCAGCTCCGAATGAAGGGCCTCGCCTCACGGCCGGTGATCCCTGGGGATTACGGCGGAGGACAGGGGCCGCGAGCGTCGGCTGAACGGTTCGTGAGGGCGCGCCTGGAGCGCGATAAGGAGGAAGCAATGCGCGACGTCGATCGAACACTGGAAGGGAACGCCCGGATCAAAGTCGTCGGCATCGGCGGCGGCGGCAGCAACGCCGTCAACCGCATGATCCGGTCGAAGTTGCGCGGCGTCGAGTTCATTGCCATCAACACCGACCTGCAGGCCCTGGCCCACTCAGAGGCCCAGACCAAGATGAACATTGGCAAGAAACTCACGCGTGGACTCGGTGCCGGTGGAAATCCGACCATCGGGCGCGAAGCGGCCGAAGAAAGCCAGCAGGAGCTCTCCGAGTTGCTGAGTGGTGCCGATATGGTCTTCCTGACCGCCGGCATGGGTGGCGGAACCGGTTCGGGAGCCGCTCCGGTCGTGGCGGAAATCGCGCGCAACAACGGCGCCCTCACGATCGGCGTGGTCACCAAGCCGTTCACCTTCGAGGGCACGCGCCGGCGCGCCATCGCGGAGGAAGCGGCGACCACCCTTAAAGAGAAGGTCGACACGCTGATCATCATCCCCAACCAGCGGTTGCTGGACGTCACCGACAAGAAGGTACCGTTCACGGAAGCGCTGAAGATTGCGGATGATGTGCTGCGCCAGGGCGTGCAGGGCATTTCCGACTTGATCGTGCAGCCGGGCCTGATCAACCTCGACTTTGCGGACGTTAAGGCCGTCATGTCGGGCCAGGGCGCAGCCCTGATGGGGATTGGCTTCGGGAGCGGCGACCAGCGTGCCTCCGACGCCGCCCGTGACGCGGTCGCCAGCCCGTTGCTGGAGACCTCGATCGACGGGGCGCGCGGCATCCTCTTCAACATCACCGGCGGTACCGACCTCACCCTGCACGAGGTCAACGAGGCCGCCGAGATCGTGCGCGGCTCCGCCGACAAGGACGCCAACATCATCTTCGGCACCGTGATCGACGAGAAGATGTCCGGCGAGGTCAAGATCACCGTGGTGGCCACCGGCTTCGTGAACGGCACCGAGACCAGCCGCGAGATCGACGAGCAATACAGCCGCCCGGCGCCGGTCGAGGAAGTGCCGGCCTACCGTGGCTTCGATCCCTCAAACCTCGATATCCCCGCCTTTCTGCGGGGCCGCCGCTAACCCTGCGCGAGGAGCGCCCCTTCCCGCTCCTCGCGTCCCTCACATCGTTATTGGTTGGAGCCTGACCACAATATCTGGGATACTGGCGTGAGATGAAGTGTCCCTATTGTGGTCATATCGACCTCAAGGTGGTCGACTCCCGGGACTCCGACACCGGGGAGTCGATCCGCCGACGCCGCGAGTGCCTGCAGTGCACGAAGCGGTTCACCACCTACGAACGCATCGAGACGGTGCCGCTGTATGTCATGAAGAAGGATGGCCGGCGCGAGGATTTCGACCGCCAGAAATTGTTCAGCGGCCTGATGAAAGCCACGACCAAACGTGAAATCTCGCCCAGCACCGTCGAGCGCGTGGTGGACGAGATCGAGGCTGAGCTCCGAACCCGCGGAAAGGTGGAGATTCCGTCTCGCGAGGTGGGCGAGCTAGTGATGGACAAGCTGCGCGGCCTCGATGAAGTCGCCTACATCCGGTTTGCCTCCGTCTACCGTTCCTTCATGGACCTGCAGGAGGTCAAACACGAGATCGACCAGTTGCTGAGCCGCGAAAAGCGAGGCTGACCGGTCGCCGCGGTAGAGCTCGAATCCGTCGTCAACGTCGCGGGCTTTCCGGCGCGCCACGGGTTCAGCACCCGAGCCCTCGGTTCCATGGGGCTCAGCACCTCGGCTGACCCGGAGGCCGTCATGGGCCGCCGGCGGCAGCTCGCCGCCCAGCTCGGTTTCGACCTGGAGCGGGCGTTGATGACGGTCCAGGAGCATGGCGCGAATGTGGTCACCTTCCACCGCCGGCGGCCGGAGGGTGGACAGTGCGTCTTCTCGACCGATGCGCTGGCCACCGACGTGCCCGGCCAGGCGATCGTGACCTACCACGCCGACTGTTTCCCGCTGCTCTTTGCGGACACACGTCGCGGCGTCGTTGCCGGTGCCCATGCCGGATGGCGTGGCGCCCTCGCCGGCGTGGCGACCCAGACCGTGCAGGCGATGCACCTGGCCTACGGAACGTCACCGGATCAGCTCGATGTGCTCATCGGTCCGGGTATCTGCCGGCACTGCTATCCGGTCGGGCGTGAGATCGCCGAACAATTCGCAAGCCGCTACGGACGTGAGGCCCGCTACCTCGAGATCGATGGCGGCGATGTTCGGCTCGACCTCGCGGGCGTGGTCCGCCTTCAGCTCGAGGACGCGGGCGTCGAATCGGATCGGATCCAGTCAGCGGGCTGGTGCACCAGAGAGGAGGATCGATGGTTTTCGCATCGCGGCGGTCGCGCCGGCCGTTTCCTCTCGGTCGTGATCGCACCCTGACCGATGCCCGAGTCGCTCCAGGCAAATCTCGAGGCGGTGCGCGAGGCAATTAGAGCCAGTACCGAGCGCGCGAGCCGGGATGCCAACGCGGTGGCACTGGTGGCGGTGACCAAGACCGTTCCGGTCGAACGGATTCGTGAGGCGATCAGGCTGGGCCTGCACACCTTTGGCGAAAACCGGGTGCAGGAGGCGATGCCCAAGATGGACGAGATCGGCCCGGCCGGCGTCGACTGGCATTTGATCGGCCACCTGCAGACCAACAAGGTCAAGTTCGTCGAGGGTCGCTTTCAGATGGTGCAATCAGTTGATAGCGCCGCCCTGGCGGAGGCGCTCGACCGGCGGTTCCAGTCAGCGCTCGAGGTCCTGGTCGAGGTCAACGTGGCGGAGGAGCCTCAGAAGACCGGCGCCCTGCCGGCGGATCTGCCAGCGATCGCCGCGGTTGTGGCTTCGGCCGGCCACCTGCGGCTGCGGGGGCTGATGACGATCGCCCCGATGGTGACCGATCCCGAGCGGGTGCGACCGATTTTCCGACGGTTGCGGGCGCTGCGGGACGAGACGAGTCAGCAGCTGGGTATGCCGCTGCCGGTGCTGTCGATGGGAATGACGGACGACTATCCGGTCGCCGTGGAAGAAGGCGCCACCATGCTACGATTGGGCCGCGCGCTTTTCGGACCGCGCTGAGTTTTCGTGCAGACCGCCCTGAATTACCTGCACACCTTCGCCCAGGTCCTCATCTACCTGTTCATTGCGGCCATCATCCTGCGGGCCCTCGCATCCTGGTTCTTCCGCGACTATCGCGGCCTGCTGATGGGCTTTCTGTTTGACGTGACCGAGCCGGTCCTGTCACCGCTCCGACGGGTGGTCCCTGCCGCGTTAGGGCTCGATATTTCACCGATGATCGCCGTGATGGTGCTCTACGTCCTCGGCCAGTTCTTGGGCTGAGACTCAACTAGAATTTCCGACCATGTTCCAGGAAGTCTCCACGCGCGCCAACTTCCCCGAGATGGAAAAGGACGTGCGCCGCTTCTGGAAAGAGAAGGACATCTTCGCCCGAAGCGTCAAACAGCGGGAGGGTAGGCCCTTTTTCGTCTTCTACGAAGGCCCGCCCACGGCCAACGGCCTTCCCGGCATCCATCATGTGCTGGCCCGCGCGATGAAGGATCTCTTTCCCCGCTACAAGACCATGCGCGGATTCCACTCCGAACGTAAAGGTGGCTGGGACACGCACGGGCTGCCGGTCGAGATCGAAGTCGAGAAGACGCTGAAACTCAACGGCAAGCAGGACATCGAGCGGTACGGCATCGAAGCGTTCAACAAGCTCTGCCGGCAGAGCGTCTTTGAGTACATCGACGAGTGGGCGCAGATGACCGAGCAGATGGGGTTCTGGGTCGATCTCGAGCACGCGTATCGCACCTATGACTCGTCGTACATGGAATCGGTCTGGTGGATCCTCAAGCAGCTCTGGGACAAGCAGCTGCTCTACCAGGGGTTCAAAGTCGTTCCCTATTGTCCGCATGACGCAACCCCGCTCTCCAGCCATGAGCTCGCCCTCGGATATCAGGACAACATCGAAGACCCCTCGGTCTACGTCAAATTCGAACTCGAAGACGAACCAAAGACCTACTTCCTGGCCTGGACGACCACCCCGTGGACGCTCCCGGGGAACGTTGCCCTGGCGGTCGGCCTCGACATCCCGTACGTGCGGGTGCGGCAGGGCGACGAGCGGTACATCCTGGCGAAGGCGCGCCTCTCCATCCTGCAGGGCGACTACGAGGTGGAGGCCGAGATCGATGCCCGGAGCTTGCTGGGCAAGCGCTACAAACCCCTCTACCGGTACTTGATCCCGGACAAGCCGGCATTCTTCGTGGTCGATGCGGATTTCGTCTCGGTCGAGGACGGCACCGGCATCGTCCATACCGCCGCCGCCTATGGCGTCGATGACCTCGAACTCTGCTTGAAGAAAGGGATCCCGGTGCGCCACGTGGTCGATCTGCAAGGCCGGTTCAAGTCGGAAGTCGAGCCCTTTGCCGGCATGTTTGTGAAGAAAGCCGATCCCAAGATCATCGAAGACCTGCAGCAGCGCGGACTGATGTATCGGGCGGAGACCATCCGGCATACCTATCCCTTCTGCTGGCGATGCGGCACACCCCTCCTCTACTACGCAGTGACCTCCTGGTTCATCAAGACCACGGCGGTAAAGGAGCAACTGCTTCGCAACAACAACGCGGTCAACTGGGTGCCGTCCTACATCAAGAGCGGCCGGATGGGAAACTGGCTGGAGACCCTGGTTGATTGGTCGCTCTCTCGGTGGCGTTATTGGGGCACGCCCTTACCGGTGTGGGTCTGCGAGCAGTGCGACGAACGCCGCTGTGTCGGATCGGTCGCCGAGTTGGGCCTGACCTTGAAGGACGACCTTCACCGGCCGTACATCGACCGGGTGACGCTGCCAGAAGTGCGGCGGCGTCATGCGGAGGGTCGCCGACCTGATCGACGTCTGGTTCGATTCCGGCGCGATGCCGGTCGCGCAGTTTCACTACCCCTTTGAAAACGCCGAGACCTTCCGGAAGCGATTCCCCGCGGACTTCATTTCGGAAGGGCTCGATCAGACCCGGGGGTGGTTCTACAGCCTGCTGGCGATTGCCACCATGTTGTTCGACCAGCCCGCCTACCAGAACGTGATCTGCACCAACCTGGTTCTCGACAAGTCCGGCCGCAAGATGAGCAAGTCGTTGAAGAACACCGTCGATCCGATCGAGATCATGTCGAAGTTTGGTGCCGATGCGACGCGCTGGTACTTCTATTCCGCCGTGGCGGTCGGCAACGAGTACCGATTCGATCCGGCCGCGGTCCAGGATGTGGTGCGCCGATTCGTCCTGATCCTCTGGAATACCTACGGGTTCTTCACGAACTACGCTCGGCTCGACGGGTTCGACCCCGGCCAGCCGGCGGCGGCGGCGAGCCAACGGGCGGTGCTCGACCGCTGGCTATTGGCCGAGCTGTCCGCGGTGATCAGCGACGTGGAGGCCGCGCTCGATGCCTACGACCCAACGACGGCGGCGCGCCGGTTGGAAGCGTTCGTCCTGGATATCTCGCAGTGGTATGTGCGGCGATCGCGACGCCGATTCTGGAAGTCGGAGTCGGACTCGGACAAGCGGAGCGCCTACCAGACGCTGTACGAGGTCCTGATCATGACCGCGCAATTGCTGGCCCCGTTCATGCCCTTCCTGTCCGAAGCCATCTACCGCAACCTTGCCCCGGGCAAAGCCGGGGTGCCCGAGAGCGTCCACCTGAGTGACTGGCCGGTGGCCCCGGGGGACTGGTCGGACGACGAGCTGCGCCGGCAGATGTCGGCGGTCCGGCGGCTGGTCGCCGGCGGGCTCGCCGCCCGAAACGCCGCCGGCATCAAGGTCCGCCAGCCGCTGCGTACGGTCACCATCGCCGAGCGGCCGCTGAGCCGCGATCTGGAAGCCATCCTGCTCGAAGAGCTGAATATCAAGGCGGCCCGCTACCAGGGCGACGGCGGCGGGCTGACCCTCGACACCGAGATCAGCGAGGAGCTGAAGCTCGAGGGCCTGGCCCGGGACCTGGTTCGCAAGATTCAGGAGCTTCGCAAGCAGTCCGGCTTTGCGGTAGAAGACCGGATCCGGCTTTTCTACCAGGGCGACGGGATCCTGGCCGAGGCGCTCGAGCGCTGGCGCGATTACATCAGCACCGAAACGCTGGCGGTGGCCGTGGCGCGCGGCCAGGCGCCCGAAGGAGCCTCAACCCAGACGCTTCAGATCGAGGGGCACGACCTCCAGGTGAGCGTCGTCAGGGTGGCGGCCCGCTGAGCCGGCTCCGCAGCTACCTCCTGCTAGCGGCGATCGCCACCGCTGTGATCGTCGTTGATCGGGTGACGAAAATCGTGGTCGAACAGCGCTTTGGCGTCCCCTATGGCCCCCGCGAGATCATCGACCACGTCCTTTTCCTGACCGTCACCCGGAACGCGGGGGCTGCCTTCGGACTCTTCCAGACCTTCACGCTGGGCTTCCTCCTGATCTCGGCGGTGGTCATCGTCGGCATCCTTATCTATTACTGGCGGCTGCCGCCTCATGACTGGCCGGCGCGGCTGGGGTTGGCGCTCGTGCTCGGCGGCGCCATCGCCAACGCCTACGATCGTGGCGTCAAGGGCTCGGTGATCGATTTCATCCAGGTTCCGCACTGGCCGATTTTCAACGTCGCCGACTCGGCGATCACCGTCGGGGTCGCGGTCCTCCTCCTGGGCACGGTCTGGCGGGGTGGCCGGCCCCGGCCGCGGCGCGCGTGAGCGAGGTTGAACACCATACCGTCCCGGTCGATGCCCCGCGACTCGACCAGTACCTGGCCGGCTTGCTCAGCGGACAGAGCCGAAACCGGGTCCAACGGCTGATCGCCGACGGGCATGTCCGGGTCAACGATGGTGCGGCCCGGGCCGGGCTGCGCCTCCGCAAGGGAGATCGGCTTAGCTGGGAGCTGCCGCCGACAACGCCCAGCCGGCTCCAGGCCGAAGCCATGGACCTCCGCGTGCTTTACGAGGACGACGACCTGGTCGTCATCGACAAACCGGCCGGGCTGGTGGTGCACCCGGGACCCGGACATGCCACCGGCACGCTGGTTCATGGGTTGCTGGCCCGCGGTGCCGGATGGTCGACCATCGGTGGCGCCGAGCGGCCCGGCATCGTCCACCGGCTCGACCGTGACACATCGGGCCTGATCGTGGTCGCGCGCAATGATGCGACGCATCGCGCGCTCACCCGCCAGCTGCAGCAACGGCTGATGACCCGTCGCTACCGGGCGATCGCGGTGGGTGAGGTGGCCGATCCAGCGGCGCGGATCGAGGCGCCCATCGGCCGCGACGTCAAGCACCGGCAACGGATGGTGGTGGTGGCCGGGGGTCGGGAAGCGATCACGGAATTCATCCGGCTGGGTGTTGCCGGTGGCCACTCACTGCTCCAGGTCTCGCTCACCACCGGACGCACGCATCAGATCCGCGTCCATCTCGCGTTCATCAAGCACCCGGTGCTCGGCGACCCGGTCTACGGGCACCGTTCGCCGCTGATCGGAAGGCCCGCGCTGCACGCCGAGACGCTCACCCTCCGGCATCCGCGCACCGGGAAATCGATGACCTGGCAGGCCGCGCCGCCGGAGGATTTCGAACTGGCGTGGAACTCGCTGAGTGTCCGTACAATGCGGTGATCAGCAGAGATCAGATGAGTCAGTCCGCGCAAGGGCTCTTGATCGTGATTTCGGGTCCAAGCGGAGTGGGGAAGGATACCGTCCTGCGCCGCCTGTTCGAGCTGGCTCCCCATCTCAAGTATTCCGTGTCCTACACGACGCGGCCACCCCGTCCGGGCGAGGTCGACGGACATAGCTATACGTTCGTGAGTGAGCCGGAATTCCTGCGGCTGATCGAGCAGAAGGAGTTCCTGGAATGGGCCAAGGTCTACGACCACTATTACGGGACGTCGCGCCGCCGGGTGGAGGAGGCGCTCAACCGGGGCGAGGACATCATTCTCAAAATCGACGTGCAGGGGGCGTCGTTCGTCCGCAAGCGCAAACCCGACGGCCTGTTCATCTTCATCACGCCGCCCTCGACGCAGGAGCTGCTCAGCCGGCTGACCGGCCGCAATACCGAGTCGCCCACGGCGCTTGCCGTCCGGCAAAAGGAGGCCCTGATCGAGCTTGGCCTGGCGAAAGACTACGAGCACGTGGTCTGCAACCGTGATGTCGACGAGACGGCGCGCGAGATCCTGGCGATGATTGCCGCCGAGCACGAACGCCGCAAGACACGGGTATGACGGAGGGGCGCCTGCAGGGACGCCGCGTCGTCGTCGGGATCGGCGGTGGGATCGCCGGGTACAAGGCGATCGAGGTCATTCGGCTCCTGACCGACGCTGGCGCGCAGGTGCGGGTGATGATGACGCCCGAGGCAACGCGCTTCGTGACGCCGCTCACTCTCGAAGCCCTATCGAACCACCCGGTCGCCGCCGACTGGCTTAACGCCCAGGGTGCGGGAGAGAGCCATATCGCGCTGGCCGAGTGGGGCGAACTGATTGCCATCGTGCCGGCGACCGCGAACGGCCTCGCCAAGCTCGCGCTCGGGATCGCGGATGAGATCGTGTCGGGGACGGTGCTCGCCAGCCGCGCTCCGCTGCTGGTCGCCCCCGCCATGAACGACCTCATGTACACACACCTGAAGACCCAGGATCACCTCAAGGCGCTGCGGGCCCGCCGTACGGTAGTTGTTGAACCCGGAACCGGCCGTCTGGCCTCCGGCAAATCGGGCGTCGGGCGGCTGGCCGCACCGGAGCGGATCGTCGCCGCCATCGAGGCGGTTCTGGCGGATCGCCGCAATCTGGAGGGGCTTCGGGTGGTCGTCAGCGCCGGCGGCACCAGGGAACCTGTCGATCCAGTCCGTTACGTCGGAAACTTTTCGAGCGGCAAGATGGGGCGTGCCCTAGCCGAGACAGCGGCGGCGCGCGGAGCGGACGTCACCCTGGTCACCACGGTTCCGACGAATCCGGAGGGGATCACCGAAGTCGCCGTGACGAGTGCCGCTGAGATGCTCACGGCGCTCAAGACGGCCTGTGCCGGCGCCGATGTGCTGGTGATGGCGGCCGCGGTGGCGGACTATGCGCCGGACAAGGTCGCGGCCTCGAAGCTGCGGCGCACCGATCAACCGATCGATCTGCACCTTCGCCCGAACGTGGACGTTCTGAAATCGTTGGGCCCCCGCCGCGGCTTGTTTCGGGTCGGCTTTGCCGCAGAGACCGAGGACCTGCGCGCCCAGGCCCAGCAGAAGCTGGCGCAAAAACACCTGGACCTGATGGTTGCGAACCAGATCGGGGTTGACGGCCAGGGCCTGGCGAGCGATTTCAACGCGGTCACCATCGTCTCGCCGTCGGGCGTGGTTGCCGAAGTGCCCCGCCTGCCAAAGTGGGAGGTGGCCGGTCGGATCTGGGATGCTATCGATGCCGCTCGTAACCGCGCCGGCTGACCCCGGGCTGCGCTCGGTGGCGCATGTGGCCGTGGAGGCCCGTGAGTGGCCTCTTTGATTACGCCGTGCCGAATGATCTGACCGGCGTGATCGAGGTCGGTCACCGGGTGCGTGTCCCGTTCGGAAAACGGACCGTGACCGGCTTCGTGTACGCATTGGACACGGCGCCGGCGGTGCTCGAGTTAAAGCCGATCGAGGCGTTGGTGGACGCCGAGCCGGTGCTGCCGCCGGTGCTGATCGAGCTCGCGGGATTTGTCGCCGCGCACTACGTGGTGCCGCTGGATGAAGTGATTCGCGCTATCGTCCCCCCGCGGGTGCGCGCCGTCGTGCGACGAACCGTCAAGCGTCGCCGGCAGAGTCGGATCCTGCGGCAGGCAACCGGGGTCCCGACAGCGAGCGACATCCAGCTCGAGCCAGCGCAACAGGCGGCAAAGGAACGGATCGCCGTCGCCCTGGGCCGCCAGGAGGGCCAGGTGTTCCTGATGCATGGTGTGACCGCCAGCGGGAAGACGGAGGTCTACCTCGCGCTCCTGGCGGAGGTGCTCGCCGCTGGCGGACAGGGACTCGTTCTGGTCCCGGAGATTGCGCTGACCCCGCAGACGGTGGGACGATTCGGAGCCCGTTTTCCCGGCCGGTTGGCAGTGCTGCACAGCTCGCTGACCGAGGCTGAGCGAGCGGCCGAATGGTGGCGAATCCGGCGAGGCGAGGCCGATATCGTCGTAGGACCGCGGGCCGCGGTTTTCGCCCCGCTGCCGCGGCTCCGCTTGATCGTGATCGATGAGGAGGAGTCGTCCGCCTTCAAGCAGGAGCGCATCCCCCGGTACCACGCACCAACCGTGGCGCGCTGGCTGGCCCATCGGACCCAATCGGTTTTGATCCTGGGCAGCGCCACGCCGAGTGTGGTCGCCTACGCCACCGCGTTGTCCGGCCGCGCGCACCTGCTCGAGCTACCACACCGCGCCCAGGGCCGGCCGTTGCCGCCGGTGACGGTGGTCGACATGCGAAAGGAGATCGCGACCCGGCATTTCAGCCCCCTCAGCCAGGAGCTCCAGGCCGCGATGGCTGGATCACTGGAACGCCGCGAGCAATCGATTCTCTTTTTGAACCGCCGCGGCCTGGCGACCTTCGTCCTGTGCCGCGATTGCGGCCAGGTGCGCGAGTGCGCGCACTGTAGCGTGGCGCTCGTCTACCACGCGGCCCTGGGCCGGCTGCAGTGCCATTACTGCGGCAGCAGCGAGCCAATGCCGCGCCGCTGCCCCGCCTGCGGCAGCCGTTTCATCAAAAGCTTCGGTGTCGGCACCGAGCGCATCGAGCAAGAGGTGCGATCCCTGTTTCCATCCTCGCGGGTGGTTCGACTCGATCGGGACGTGATGAAGACGCCGGATGCCGCGGATCTGGTCTTTGATCAGATGCTCTCCGGCGATGCGGACGTGCTGGTGGGCACCCAGATGGTGGCGAAGGGGCTTGACCTGCCCCGGGTTACCACGGTCGGCGTGGTCAACGCGGATACCAGCCTGCATTTCCCCGATTACCGTTCGTCGGAGCGGACCTTCAGCCTGCTCACTCAGGTGGCGGGGCGCGCCGGCAGAGGGACACGGGCCTCGGGCGTGTTCATCCAGACCTACACGCCGGACCATCCGGCGATTCGGCACGCGCAACATCACGACTACCGGGGCTTTTACCGCGAGGAGCTCGAGGTACGGCGGAGCTACGGATTTCCCCCGTTCGGCGAGTTGATCGTCGCCACCTATGGCCATCGCGACGAGGCGCGTGCGGAGGGGGAAGCGCGGTCGGCAGTCGAACAGCTGTCTGCTACAATCGGCCTGCTCAATTTGGGAGATATCGAGGTGCTGGGACCTTCTCCCGCGTTTGTGTACCGCCTCAAGGACGAGTTTCGGTTCGAGGTGACGCTCAAGGGGACCGATCTGCAACGGCTGGGAGAGCGGTTACCGCGCGGTCGGGGCTGGAGCCTCGATGTGGACCCGATGTAGGCAGACCATGGCTGTGCTTCCCATCCTCACCCAGGAGTCTCCGATCCTTCGCCAGAAGGCGAAACGAGTTCCGCGCGTCGACAGCAGCATTCGGAAACTCATCGACGACATGGTCGATACCATGGTCGCGGCGCCGGGCGTCGGCCTGGCAGCCCCGCAGGTCGGGGTTGGTCTCCGCGTGGTCGTGATCAAGACGGATACCAACCTGCACACGCTGATCAACCCCGAGATGGTGAAGTGGGAGGGCGAGCAGATCGGTCTGGAAGGCTGCCTGTCGATCCCCGGGTACGTGGGTGAGGTCAAGCGCTACATGCAGGTGGTGGCACGCGGGCTCAACCGACACGGCAAGTCGGTGAAGATCAAGGGGGACGCGCTGCTTGCTCGTGCCATCCAGCACGAGATCGACCACATCGACGGCATTCTCTTCACGGACCGTCTGACCAGCCTCGAAACGCTGCGAAAAGTCGAACCGCAAGACCAGGAGAAGGAAGCGGAACTCGTCGGCGCGTAGCGACCACCTGCGAATCGTCTTCGCCGGCACAGCGGCATTTGCGCAGCCGAGCCTCAGGTCTCTGGTTCAAGCCGGTCATGATGTCGCGCTGGTGATCACGCAACCGGATCGGATAGGCGGTCGCGGGATGAAGCCGCTGGTGTCGGCGGTGAAAACGCTGGCCGCGGAGCTGCGGCTGCCGGTTTTTCAGCCGGAGCGCATCCGGGACGAGACAGCGCAGGATCGCATCCGCGCGGTGGGCGCCGACATCGCGGTGGTCGTGGCTTACGGCCAGATTCTTCCGGCCAGTCTGCTCGAGGCGCCGCGGTGGGGAACCCTCAACGTGCACGCGTCGTTGTTACCGCGGCACCGCGGTCCGGCCCCCATCGAGTGGACGATTTTGAGCGGCGATCCTGAAACGGGTGTCACCATCATGCAGATGGACGCCGGCGTCGACACCGGACCGATCCTGACCCAGGAGCGGGTCGCCATTGCGGCCGATGAATCGGCGGGCCGGCTGGAGGGCATGCTCGCAACGGTCGGAGGGCGGCTGCTGGTGCGGAGCCTCGAAGACTATGCCGCCGGGCGCATTCGTCCGATGCCTCAGCCGGCTGAAGGAGCCACGCGCGCGCCCCGCCTGACGTCCGAAGATGGGAAGCTTGATCCAGCCACGATGTCCGCTGAGGAGATGGATCGAAGGGTGCGGGCGCTCGGCGAGCGGATCGGCACCTGGATCACCTTGAAGGGCGTCGACCTCAAGGTGTTCCGTGGTCATGCCGATGGTGAGATCGGCGGAGGTGTTCCGGTCGCGACGGCAAACGGTGTGTACGTTGTCGATGAGGTCCAGCCGCCGGGTGGTCGCCGCATGAGCGCCGCGGCCTGGCTCAGGGGACGGCGCTGATGGCGAAGAAGAAGAGCGACAAGGACGCGACGATTGCCACCAACCGCGTCGCCTTCCACAACTACTTCATCCTGGAGACGGTCGAGGCGGGCCTCCAGCTCGCGGGAACCGAGATCAAGTCGCTGCGCGATGGCGGCGCCAACTTGCGCGAGGGATACGTTCGTTTCGGTGGGGGAGAGGCGTTTCTCGTCAACGTCCACATCAGCCCCTACGAGCGGGGTCACAGCAGCAATCACGAGGCCAAGCGTGAGCGAAAGCTCCTGCTGCACAAGGCCGAGATCATCCGGCTCGGCATCACCATCAAGCAGAAAGGCCTGACGCTGGTGCCGCTGCGGCTCTACTGGGCGCGCAATCGCGTCAAGCTGGAGATCGGTCTCGCCAAGGGGAAGCGGCAGTACGACAAGCGGGAAACGATCGCGGCCAAGGACGCCCGTCGCGAAATGGATCGTGCCACGAAAACGCGTCTGTAGACGCGATTTGCCGTCGTCGGCTCGGGGTACAATCAATCTGCTCCGACTGACTGGCGGGGGCGCCAGGTCTCGACGGGGTAGTGGTCTGCAAGATGGCGAGCCGTGTCGCCGAGCACGTAAAAGCGGCAAGGCTATAAACGCCAATCGCGAACTGGCTTACGCTGCGTAAGTAGCGTAGTCAACCGGGGATTTATCCCCGGCGCCGGCCCGCTCTGGGTCAGCAGGAGCGGCGTCCGGCGTAAACTCCGCTGACTCGCTCCCGGCGGGCGTCGCGGCCGTCGGGGGGACTCAATACCGCGACTGGCCTGGCCGAATCCGGTCCCACGGGAGTCGGGCAGGTGAGATTCAAAACCGGGACTACGCTCGTAGAGTTCTTGCGGGACGCTGCTTCGGACGCGAGTTCGATTCTCGCCGCCTCCACCAGCCGGCCGGAGCCTGGAGCGAATCCGTCGGCCAGGTTCGAATCCAGGCGGCCAAGGCATCGCCTTCAGGAATCCTGTGGCGAGCGTCAGGGGCCGGTCGAGGCCATACGTCGGTAACGCTCAGCGAAAAGCCGGTGGGCACTGCTCCGGTAGGTACGGCTCCGCTCAGGGCTGGCGACTTTTGAGCGCACGCAGTGTTGCATGTGCACTCATCCGGCGGCCCGATAGACGCGGACCAGGACCGTCGTGGACTGGCGGGTGCTGAGCAAAGATGCCGGTCCGCGGGCCAATTCCGTGAAAAGCAGAGTGGCACCCGCGGGCGGCGGGTCACCCGCTGCTAGCACAATGATGTCGCCGTCCTGAGCGCTCGCGAGCTCGCTGGGACGAGAAAGCCGGCGAACCCCAACCGCGGGCAGCGGGTCTGTGAGTCCGGGGCGGGGACGGAGCGCGAAGAGCGCCAGGATACTGGGGTCCTGGGCGCTAGAGAACAGCAGAACCGTGTGGCCACCCGCAATGTCGTGAGCGTGCGTGATCGCCTCGATCTCGCCCGCTTCGAAAGCGCGCCCCCCACGGACGGGGTACACGAAGGCATAGTCAAGGTAATAGGGGGCGGTGAGGACGACAACCACCGCCACTGCCGCGGCGGCACGCCAGCGGCTCGCACGGAGAAACGGCAGCAGGGCTTCCCAACCCAATGCCATCAGGATGAGGAGAAAGGGCAGCGCCACGACGTCTCGCCGCGAGGATATCGTCGTCGTCAGCGCCGGGCCGATTGGCGCGAGCAGGCTTCCCAGCAGCGCAATCCTGGCCATCGGTTCGGGGCGGCGGCGGTACGCCGCGATCACCCCGAGAACGATGGGTGGAATGGCGGTCAGGAAAAGGAGCCCGGCGAACCCACTGGAGAGCAGCAGGTTCGAGTCACCGCTAATGAACAGTAGTCGGGGTCCGAAGTACTGCGGATAGTTAGTCAGCGCGAAGAGGACGGCATCGAGCCAACTGCGACCGCTGAAGACACTCACCGCCCCCAGCCGCGCCACCGCATGCCCGCCGGCCGCCGCGACCACGAGGGTGGTGACCAATGGTGGAACCACCACCGCCGCCAGCCGCCAGCCCCAGATGCGCCTGCCAAACGAAAAGATGAGCAAGCCCACCATCACGATGGTGAAGAAGCGCGCAGGTTGGGCGGTGAAAGGGGCGACACTGAGGCAGATGCCGGCAGCGACGCAGTTGCGCAAGCGGCGCTCACCCTTCTCGGCCAGGGCCAGCAGAGCCAGCACGTAGCACAGAGGGGTAAACAAATCGGCTTCGAGCATGGTGCGGCCGAGATGGAAGAACCACGGCTCGAAAGAAGCCTCAAGTACAAGAATCAGCGCCACGGCCCGGCAACGCGTCAACCGCCATCCCAGCGCTCCCGCTACCATCGCCAGGGCGATGCCGGCGAGGGCGTTTGGCAGCCGGACGGTGAAGGGTGTTAGGGGCAGGAACGCCGTGAGCAGAGCCACCGAGTAGACGCCCACCGGTCCCTTGTAGTCGCCGAAGGAGCGAAAAAAGAGCGGCCAGGGAACCCCGTACTGGTCCACTCCATAGTGGGAGATCGCCCACCCGTTGTAACCGAATGCCGCCTCGTCGCCGAACAGACCTGGGGGGCTGGCCTGGAGCCCCGCGAGGTGGCCGACAATTACGGCCATACCGACGATCACCGGCAACACCATGACGAGCCGCCGAGCAGGCAATGCACCTCAATGCTAGGTGCCCAAGTCGGCACGAAAACGCAACGGAGCAGACCTCCTAGGGGCGTTTCGGGCCAATCCAAAGGATTGACCGCCGAGTTGCCAACCCGACCAGTTGACCAAGCCATCGCCTCAACATCGAACGGGTCGTTCGATCAGTTGGTCAGTGAGCCAAATACGCGATCTCGGCGTCCAGCTGTCGCCCTGATCAGCTGGCGGAGAAGGAGAAGCTGTCCAACACCTGCCGGAAGGCGGTATCGTAGGTGCCGCCGGGCGCCTCTTCGATCTCAAAGGTATTGCCCTGGCGCTCCAAAACGACGAGCACCGCGCCATTGGCTGGGCCTGAGTCCATCACCACGATCCGGTCGGCGGCGATCCCCGCCACCTTGGTCTGGGTCACCTGGTTGCCTTCGGTCAGGCTGGCTTCCGCCTGGTCTTTCGGCCCGGCGATGACCCGCACCTCGATTGGCGGACTGAAGGTTCCGGAAGACGGCACGTGTGCGGGAACGGCTGCGGGCGGTCCAAACGCGACCACGCTGACGGCCCCGCCAGATCCGGGCTCGGCGGTATAGTCGCGCGACGTCCAGCCGCCAGGGAAGCAGAGGTGATAGCCGAGCGTTGTGTGCTGATAGCTCTGGCCCGCCTTACAGCCGACAGACGACGAGGCCGTTGCCTGCAGCGGGGGAGGCTGGCTCTGGTCGTCGCTGCATCCACTCAACCCGACCGCGCTAAGCAGGCTGAACAGTACCGCCAGAAAGCGGGCGAGGGCCACCGGGGAAGCGTACAGGAAACAGGGCCGCCGAAAACGCTCCGCCTAGTGGAAGAGCGCGCCCGCCAGCCACCAGCAGGCGAGGACGCCGGCGACAGCCGGGGGGATGCCGCCGAGCCGGGTCAGGATGGCGACGATCTGGGCGGGAATCACCCAGAACACGGAAACCGGGTCGGCCTTCAGGACGCCGACCCGCGCCTGTTCGGACACCGGGCCCGCCTCTTCGTAGGAAGGGAACGCATGCGCGGCAAATGCCAGGCCAAGCCACACTTGCACCCAGGTGATCCAGCTGACGGGAAGCTGGAGGACGACGCGCGGCGTGAGCGCCGGCGCCAGACAGACGACCCCCAGGATCAGGAGCACGAGGGTCGGAAGATAGGTAATCGCGATGGCGGTCGAAAGCCGAGAGGGCGCCTCGTAGACCGTGTACCCGGCCGGGTCGTCGACCCGGAAGTACTTGACCTCGTCGATCGCGAGTCCGGCCCGGTGCGCGATCGAGTACTGGATGGCGGTGCGTACAACCACTGCCGGGAAGCCGAACAGGTGGATGGTGCGGGCGATCAGCAGCGGGAACGCCCGAATCAGGCTGATCTGGGCGGTTGCCTTCGCCAGCTGGAGGGTATAGGGCGCCCCTCGCTTCACGGCGACACGCGCGACGCTGCCGCCCCGGCTTGCCGCGATTTTGGCTACCGAGCCGCCGCGGGTGACGGCCACCCGGGCGACGCCGCCGATGCCCTGGGCACCGGACCGCAGGATGGGCGCCGCCTGTGCGCGCCAGCGTGCCCAGGGCAGCGCGCGAACAGTCTTCCCGAACTGCTCGAACAACGAGGGCGGCCGCTCGGGGTCCGGCTGCGCGGGCCTTATGGTGGGCGTGCCCGGCGAGGTCGGGCTGGAGCCCGAAGGCAGACCCAGCGGGAGGTCCTCCTGAATCGGGTCCAGTGCTCCGCTCATTTCGCCACCAACGGCGGCGCGGTGGCCTGCCGGATCTTGATCAGGAGAATGTCCTGCTCCTTCTGGCTATCGAGCCTGATCCCCGGATCAAAGCTGCGAGCCGTGTACCAGGCGGAGAGGCCGGCCTTGGGATCCTTGTCCAGGAAGTAGCAGTACGCTTCGTACCCCCAGGCTTTGGGCGAGTTCGGCACCGACTCGACGGCCCGTTCCATCTCCGCGGCGCAACCGATGTAATCGTTGGTGGTGAGCCGTGCCTTGCCGTCCTGGTAGTGACGGAAGCCATTCCATGCACCCGGGAGGCCGGCGCCCGCCATGAACGTGAGGGCCAGGGTGACGCCCAGCACCGACAGAACCCACCCCGGCATATCGGGCAAGCCGCTTCGAGCGCGGCGCAGCGGCTGAAGGGCGGCCTCGTAGCGAAGCAGCCGGTCGGCGATGTCGCCATCCGAGACTTCCGGCAAGGCCGGGCGGCGCAAGCGCTTGGCGTCTCGCAGCAGCATCACGGCACCGTTGACGTCGCCGGCCGCATAACGAAGGTCGGCCTTGAAGACCAGCGCGTCGCGGGCACCCGGGTCGCCGCGCAGCGCGCGATCGAGGTAGTCATCAGCCACGGCGGTTTCACGCTTCCAGAAGGCGATCATGCCCAGGCCAAGGAGGGCGGCGGCGTTCTTCGGCTCCCGGGCGAGGACCGCGTCGTATTCGGTCGCAGCGCCGGCGAAGTCCGAGATCCGGATCCGGGCCAGGCCGAGGAGGGTTCGGGCGTCAGTGAAATCGGGATGGACCTCGATGATCTTCGTCAGCAGCGTGACCGCCGGTTGCGGGTCCTGCGCCCCGACGAACGCATAGGCGAGGTAATAGGCGGCGTAGGCGTCGTCGGGACGCTTGCGCACCTCGGCGGCCAGCAGCGGGAGGGCGCCTTCGAAGTCATGCCGGCGAATCAGCGCCAGGCCATCGTTGATAGACATGTCGGGGCCTGTCGCGAGTAACGCCCTAATTCAGAAGGGCTTGCGGGCTAGCAGTTCACCGTACGCGTTGAACCGCGGACCTAGGCCGCCTTGTCCAGCCACCTCTCGGCGATGAACGCCAGAAAGGCCCGGTCGAAGTCGAGGCCGTGCAGCTTCGCGGTGGCGGGCCAGGTCGTCCGGACCTCGTCCTGCAGACGCCGATATTCCTTGAGGTCAAGTCCCTGGGCGAACTCCCAGGCGCGGGCAGCCAGCTCGGCGTTGAGGGGTTTCATGATCGTTCTCCTACTGATTACAACGTGTAGAGCCGGCAAATCGATTCACTCGGCCGTTGCGTCACGCAACGTCCAAAGCGCAAGATGGCCGGTCGGATCGCGTCAATCGGGTCATGCGGTTCCCAATCGCTCGAAGCGCGATCATCATCCTTGGCGCCGGGGTGCTGGCGGCCGTTCCCACGGTGATGCTGCTCGGAGGCAAGCCGGCGAGGACGTCCTCGGTCGTCGCGCCCGCGGCGGTCGCATCCGACCGCAACGACCCCGAATTCAAGTTCCTGCTCAAGGGCAGGGTCGCGCCCGCGACGCCGGCGGCAACCCCGACCGCGCCCGGCTCTTCACCCAGCCCCACGCGCTCGCCAGTCAAACCATCCGCGGCGCCGACCCGTTCTACCGTGGCACCTCCGCCCGCCCCTGCCGTGCCCTCGTTCTCACACGTCTTTGTGATCGTGATGGAGAACCACGAGTACGGCAGTATCATCGGGAGTTCCGCCGCGCCCTACATCAACAGTCTGGCGAGCACCTACGCGCTGGCGACGAACTACTATGGCGCCTCGCATCCCAGCCTGCCGAACTATCTGGCGCTGACTGCGGGAAGCACCTTCGGCATCGCCAGTGACTGCACGACCTGCTTTGTCGGCGCTACCAATATCGCTGACCAGGTGGAGGCGAGCGGCCGCTCGTGGAAGGCGTACATGGAAGACATGCCGAGCCCCTGCTTTACCGGCGCTTCAGCCGGAAATTACGCCATGAAGCACAACCCCTTCATGTACTACAACGACATCCGCACCAATGCGGCCCGCTGCGCCGGTCACGTGGTTCCCTTTAGCCAGTTCGGGGCTGACATGAGCAGCGGCCAGGTGCCCAACCTCGTTTGGATCACACCCAACATGTGCAATGACATGCACGACTGCGCCGTGTCAACCGGCGACGGCTGGTTGCGCAGTGTCGTCCCGACGATCACGGCTTCCGCCGCGTTTCGCAACGGCGGCGCGCTGTTTATCACCTGGGACGAGGGCTCGAGTAGCGCCGGTTGTTGCAGCGATTCCTGGGGCGGACGCGTCGCCACGCTGGTCATCTCGCCCAGGGTGATCAGCGGCTTCCGGTCGAGCGTCGCGGAGAACCACTACGGCCTGTTGCGAACGATCGAGGACGGCTTCCATCTCGCGCACCTCGGGGCCGCGGGCTGGTCGAGCAGCACCCCGCTGCGCGAGTACTTCCGCTAGTCCGGTCTTCCGCCGAGCCTGCGGATCGCGTCCAGCGAGGCCATGTCATCAATCGATGACAGGTCGCCCGGCGGATCGCCGACGAAGACGTTGCGAATCACGCGCCGCAGGATCTTGCCGTTCCGGGTCTTCGGCAGGCGCGGGATGACGTGGACGGCCGCCGGCTTGAAGGGCTTTCCCAGCGACCGCTCGACGCTGCGAGAAACGGCGGAGGGGATCGGTCCCGGGTCGGCATCCGGCCGCGCCACCGCGAAGACGACCACAGCCTGACCCTTGAGCGGATCGGGGACGCCGACCGCGGCGGCCTCTGCCACGTCCGTCCCATCCAGCGCCGCCGCTTCCACTTCGGCAGGCCCCACCCGTTTCCCGGCGACCTTGATGGTGTCGTCCGACCGGCCGAGGATGTACCAGAGGCCGCCCGCATCGACCATCGCCCAATCACCGTGCACCCACACGTCCGGCCAGCGTGACCAGTAGGTGTCCAGGTAGCGTGCCCGGTCCTTCCAGAATCCGAGCGTCATACCCAGGTAGGGCTGGCGGACCACGAGCTCGCCCACCTCGCCGGTGACCGCCTGACCCTGTTCGTTGAAGACCGCGGCGTCGATGCCGGGGATAGGACCCGCGAAACTCCCGGGCCGCGAGGGCGTCAGGAAGTTTCCCGAAACCAGCCCGCCGCCGCATTCGGTCCCTCCCGAGTAGTTCATGATCGGGACCCGCCCTCGACCGACCACCTCAAAGAGCCAGGTCCAGGCTTCCGGGGTCCATGGTTCGCCGGTCGAGGCCAGAACGCGAAGACCGGGGATCGGCTGGCTGGGCGCGGCGCGTTCGCCGGATGCCATCAGCACCCGGGTCAGTGTGGGGGAGATGCCCAGGTGGGTCACGCCCTGGCGTTCAGCGACGTCCCAGATCCGCGCCGGATTCGGATGATCGGGGGCGCCGTCGTAAAAGACGGCGGTGCCGCCGATCATCAGGCTGCCGAAAACAAGCAGCGGCCCCATCACCCAACCCATGTCGGTGATCCACATGACCCGTTCCCCTGGCCGGACGTCCATCCCCAGGGCCCAGTCCTGGGCGCTCTTGATCGGCAGCCCGGCGTGGCCGTGCACGGTTCCCTTGGGCCGTCCCGTGGTCCCCGACGTGTAGAGCAGCATCAAAGGCTCATCCGACGCCATCGGTTCCGTGGGCACGCGGTCGCGGTCTGCCCCCACCATGTCTTCCCACGGAAGGTCCCGATCACGCCGAAGTGGGGCGTCGACCTGGGCGCAGTTGACAACGACGAGCCGTTCCAGCTGGGGCAAGCCGTCGGCCGCCTGGGCGGCGACCGGCAGCATCGGGACGGTGCGTCCGCGGCGAACGGCGGCGTCGGCGGTGATCAGGACCCTGGCGTCCGCATCGGCGAGTCGCTGACGGATCGCCTCGGCGCCGAAGCCGGAGAAAAGCGGGACGGCGACGGCGCCCAACTTGGTGCAGGCCAGCAGGGCGACCGCATTCTCGATGACGAGCGGCAGATAGAGACCCACGGCGACGCCTCGTACGACGCCGATCGCGCGAAGTCCGGCGGCGGCCCGCTCCACGACGTCCTCGAGCTCCGCATAGGTCAGCCGTCGGGTCGCTCCGCTCTCGGTCTCCCCAATCAGCGCAAGGCGGTCGGGATCCGTGCGGCGAAACCGGACCACCGCCGAGTCGTAGGCGTTAAGCCGCCCCCCGGGAAACCACTGCGTGAATGGAATCCCGGCGGAGGTGTCCATGACCTCGCGATAGGGCGTTGACCAGACAACGCCGAGCTCCTTGACGAGGACATCCCAGAACCAACGGGGCTCTCGAGCCGCCCGCTGACACAGATCGGGGTAGCTGGCGCAGCCGTGACTCTGCATGAACCCCCAGAGCCGGCTGCCGCGCGCCTGTTCGTCTGTCGGTGACCAGGCCGGCTCGTCGCTCATCCGCCCTTCATCGTATCGCCGGTCCAAAACCCGTCCGGGTCGGCCTTGCGGATATAAGCGAGCTCATCCGCAGATGGTGCCATCGTGGCGGGGATGCCCTCATCGATTGACAGCTCAAAGCCCGTCGCCTGGCGCACCTGTTCCGGCGTAACCCCTGGGTGCAACGTGACGGCCTGCACCCGGCCACCGGTCAGATCGAACACGCCAAGGGTGGTGATGAGCGTTGCCGGACCACCCCGGCGGCGACCCGGGAAATGGCCGGGAGACGTGACGTAGTCGACCCGCTCCCGGAAGCGACGCGGTTCGTGTTCCATGATCAGCACCGTCCGTCCCGCCAGGGAGGCAATATCGCCGCCGCCGCCGCTGCCGGGGAGGCGCACCAGCGAGCCGCTGCCGCTGGTCCGGGTGGTGTTGAGATTGCCGAGCGGATCGATCTCCGCCCCCCCGATGAACCCAACGTCCACCCGTCCCTGCTGCAGCAGGCTCATGACGTCATTGAGCCCGAGGCACGCGACCGCGCCGGCGATGTTGGGTGGATCGCCCATGGTGTAGATGAAGGCCTCCGCCGGCCGATCCCGGATGACGCCGTTTTCGAACAACCCGACGGCATTGGGCGCATGGGTAGCTTTGGCGAGCCCGAAGCCCAGCAGCGGAAGCCGCATACCGACGAAGACGACTTCGCCGTCGCGGATCTCGCGCCCAGCAGCCACGACCATCAGTTCGCGCCGCGTGTAGGTTGCGATCACGGCGAGAAATTGGCGGCGGCGGCGAGCCGACGGTCCCGGACGCGCAACCGCTCGGTGGCGTCTCCCATGTGCTGGAGGTAGGCCTGCCGATCGGGGAGATCGAGGACCCACTCGCGCAGCCATGCCTGGAAACCATCGGGCGTCCGGGAGATCTGGTGATAACGCAGGAACGGCTCGAAGTCTCGCCGCCAGTAGCCCTGCACCGAAGAGGGCAAGGCGCCGCCCGGCTCCTCGACGACCGCGGTCGTAAGAAAGCCGGGGATCACCGTACGGTTGGGGTCGCTGCGGATCACCTCCTCGGGCACAATCTCTTCGCAGGTCACGATCGTGCGCCGCGCGGCGAACGCCGCCTCGACGGTGAGTCCCAGGTTGCCCCACAGGTGGGCATTCCCCTCGCGGTCGGCGCGCTGGACATGAATGATGGCGACGTCCGGCTTGACCGCAGCCACGGCGAGCAGGCTGGGGCCACCGAACGGATCGTCAACTGGACGGATGCGTGGATGGCCGCGGACGATGTCGCCCCCAATTCCGGTGAAGGTTGGCAGATAGGGCAGACCCATGGCGGCGGCCTTGAGCGCCAGTCCAACCGTGAAGTTGGAGTGGTCCTCCATCACGATCCGCCGCGGCACGCCCTGCTCATAGGCCCGCCGAAACCCATAGCCCGATCCGCCCGCCACATTGCCCACCCAGGCGGCGACCACCTTCGCCACGGTGCCGGCGGCGATCAGCTGGTCGAACGCCATGTCGGAGATCGGCCCAATCAGCGTCAGGTCGCGCCGCTGCTGGCGGATGATTTCGTGAACCGCGGCGAATGGTATCCCCGACTCGAGGGCGAGGCCCAGGGCGATGGCGTCGCCATCATGAACGTGTTCCGCGATCGCCTCGCGGAGGGTTCGGCGCTTGTCCTTCAGTGGTGACTCCAGGCCGGCGCTCGTTTGTCGAGAAAGGCGCGGATGCCCTCATCGGCATCACGGGACGGCGCGACGGCGGCTTTGTAGGTGGCGATGGCGGCGTCCAGACGCTGCAAGACCGCGGGCGCCCGCTGGCCCCGCGTGGCGCGGGTGAGCCCCCGCAGGGCCACTGCGCTATGCGCGGCGAGCTCGGTCGCGACCCCGTCGGCGGTTTGCGCCAGCCGGGCCTTTTCGACAACCTGGCTCACGAGCCCGGCGTGTTCGGCGGCCCGAGCATCGATGGTCTCGCCGAGCAGCAACCGCATCGCGAGCGGCCAGGCACAGCGCTCCGGCAGCCAGGCGGCCGCCACCGGCGGAAAGGCGGCGAGCTTGATTTCGGGGAACCCGAGAACCGTGTCGTCAGCCGCGATGACGATGTCGCACAGCAACGCGATCTCGGCGCCGCCGCCGAGCGTCGAGCCGTGGATTGCCGCGACGGTGAGCGGTTTGAGGTTGAGCAGCAGCCGGGCGTTTTCGCGGACTTCAGTGAGCATGACATCCACCCGGGAGGCGACATGGTCCGCAACATCGACCCCGGCCGAGAAGGCGCGCGGCAGGGCGCTGCTCAACACAAGCACGCGGATCGAGGAGGCATCGCACTCCCGCAGCGCGCGGTTGAGCTCGCGTAACGTGTCGATATCCAGCACATTCAGTGGCGGTCGATCCAGCGTGACGTGGGCGACCCCATTAAGGAGCCGAATCGTGACTGGAACCGAAGACCGCTCGGATGCCGCCACCGTCGGTAATGCTAGTACGCTAACGGCATGCAAACGTGCCCGCGCTGTCGGCGCTCGGTGGCGGCCGAGGCCGCCTTCTGTCCACATTGCGGCGCCCAGCTTCGCATCCAACCGCTCCAGGGCGAGATCATCGATGGCACGAAGCGCTTTGCCAGGAATCGGCCGCTCAGCCCCGGCCGCGCCGCCCGGCTCTCCATCGTCCCGGGCCTCGGCCATTGGTACGCGGGGGCCCCGCTGAAGGGGCTGGCGTTTTTCGCCGCCATCATGACACCGATCGTTTTGGGGACCGAGCTCGACATGACCGCGATCCTCGCTCCCATCGGAATCCCGCTCGACCTCGGCGGGATCGGTCTCTGGGCATTTTGTGCCTACGACGCTTATCGCACGGCACGAAATCGGATGCGCCCGGCGGCCTGAGCGAGGCCCGGTCCGCAAATACCGGCGGCAGGCGACGCAATGGCGCTCGCAACCTTTGTCGCCTAATGTCGCGGTGTGGCGCGGGAGCGAAGGGTCCTACTGGTTGAAGACGACCCCGACGTTGCCGATCTTTATTTGGTCCAACTTCGCCGTGACGGCGTGCCGATCGAGCACGTGCGCACTGGCCATGACGCCGATATTTTCGCCCACGGGCGGGGTCCGGTTCTCATCCTGATCGACCTCAAGCTGCCCGATGTCGACGGGCGCGAGTTGATCGAGCGCTGGAGCGGGGACCCCATCTGCGGAGCGATTCCCATCTGGATCCTCAGCAACTCCATGCCCGAGGACAACCTCTGGTGGCATGCGGCTCCAAATGTTCAGCGCTACTTCCTGAAGTCAAAGGTTGTTCTGTCGCGGCTCAGCCTGGAGATCCGGGCGACTCTCGGGCTCCCGTATGGCGAACGGATCAGCAACCGGATGGCTGGCTAGCCACGGATAGCGCTGCCGAGGGGCTACCACCACGGCCCGAGGAGCGGCTGCGCTGGCTCGACCTGATCCCGGTTCTTGCATTCACGATTCTGGGGATCGTCCTCGTGGTCCTGCTGGCGGTGACGCTGGCCCGGTTAAACCGGTCCTTTTACCGGGCCAACCTGGGGACGATCGGCCTGACGGCCGCGCTGATCGTCTATCTCGCCTTTGGGGCGGGTATCGCGGTCGCGCTGCGGCGGCTCCATAGTCCGCTGGCGTTTCTTGGCCTGCACTGGCCGACGGCCCGTGATCTGGGATTGACGCTGGCGCTGATCGTGCCCTGGTATCTTGGCGTCTTCGCGGTCACCACGTTGTCGGCGCCGGTGCTCAACCGCGGGCTGCCCGTCCCGAGCAACGCCCGCCAGCTTTTCATCCAGCATCCGCAAGGACTCCACATCCTGGTGCTGGCCCTGCTCGTCACCGCGGTGGCCGCCCCCCTCTGCGAGGAGGCGTTCTTCCGCGGCATGTTGTTCCGACTGTTGCGCACCCGCGTACCGGTGTGGGCGGCGGTCGTGTTGAGCGCGACGGCCTTCGGCCTGGCTCACGCCAGCCCGGCGGTCAGCTTCGCGCTGCTGCCGGTCTTCATCTACATGGGCGTCGTGCTGGCCGTCATCTATGCCTGGACCCGCTCGCTCACGAACACGGTGCTGTTGCATTCCCTCAACAACGCCGTTGGCACGGTGGCCGTCTACGTGCTGCTCACCCGATCGGTCAGCTGATCCGTCGGGATCATCGCGACTTTCTGTTTCGGCACCCGGTCGACCACCACCTCCATCGGCGCGTTGCGCACCACGTGCTCCGCGATCCGGCCGAGCGGGCCCTCGTTGGGACGGTTCTGGTAACTGATGCCCATCACGATCAGGTCCGCCGCCTCTTCGCGAGCGATCTCCACGATACGGTGGCCGGCCTGCCGGGCGACATTGACCTTGGTCCGTGGCTCGATGGCGTGCTGGGTGGCGATGAACGCCGCCGCGTCGAGCGCCCGCTGGATGCGGGGATCCTTCTCGGGCATGACCAGGGGAGCCTGGAGCGGGATCTCATGGACGTAGACGATCACCATCTCCGCCTTGTGCCCCTGGTTTAGCCGGGCAGCCAGCTCCACCGCGCGGACCGACGCCCCCAGATCGAGAATCGGAACCAGAACCTTGCGGATCGCCTCCACCGAGCGGACGGTGCTGGTGGCGCCCCGTGGGGCGGGCGGTGGGACCCGGAGCATCCAGCCAAGCGTGCCGGCCAGCCCGATCGCGAAGCCGACCGCGATGGTGACACCGACCGGGTTAAAGGCGAGGCTCAAGGCCGGAGCCGGCCGGCAACTTGCAGCCGCCAGGCACCGAACGCCAGCAGGCCGACCCCCGCGATGGCATAGGGGATGGAATGCACCTGGACCACATCGCGCACCAGGATCAGCAAGCCGAGCACGATCGAGACGATGCCGACCGCCTGGGTGAATCGATAGGCTGTCATACCGGCGTCTGCTGGGCGGCGCCCACTATTTCTCGAAGAAGCGCTTAACCTTGTCGGCGCCGATGGTGGTCGGGCAGATTGTTTCCAGGCCGAGTTCAGCATAGACGTCCGCTCGGGCCGGGTCGTAGATCCGGCAGATAACCTTCTTCACTCCGAACTCGTGCTGCGCCAGCTGGGCCGCCATGATGTTCGTGGTATCGGCATTCGTGACCGCCACGAAGGCTTCTGCCCGGTCGGTCCCGGCCCGGCGCAGGATATCCTCGTCAACCGCGGAGCCGAAGACCATCTCCCCGGCGAAGTCCTCCCCCAGGCGATTGAAGGCGGCTTCACTGAAGTCCACGACGGTCACGTCATCACCCTCTTCACTCAGCTGCCGGTCCAGGCTCGAACCGACCCGGCCGCAGCCCACGATCACCGTACGCATCTCGCTCCTAGACTAACTCTACCCGCGCACGAGAAACGCAATCGGGCTCTCGGATTCGTTTAGGGCCCAAATCGCGAGGGTATATACGGCCCAGCTTGCCCCGGCGCTCCGCGTGCCCGGGCCCGCGGAAATGAAGGAGAAATCACAATGGCAAAAACAGTAGGCATCGACCTGGGCACCACGAACTCGGTGGTGGCGGTCATGGAGGCCGGCGAGCCGGTCGTCATTCCGAATGCCGAAGGTGGCCGGACCACACCGTCCGTCGTCGCCTTCACCAAATCGGGGGAGCGTCTGGTAGGCCAGCTGGCCCGCCGCCAGGCCGCCGTCAACCCGGAGAACACCGTGTTCTCGATCAAACGATTCATGGGCCGCAATTACAACGAAGTCGATCGCGAGCGGAAGATGGTGCCCTACAAGACGCTGGCCGGCAAGGACGGCCGGGTGGAGGTCGAGATCCAGGGCCAGCGGTACACGCCCGAGCAAATCTCGGCGATGATCCTGCAGAAGCTCAAGACCGACGCCGAAGCGTACCTCGGCGAGAAGGTGACTGACGCTGTCATCACGGTGCCGGCGTACTTCAACGACTCGCAGCGACAGGCGACCAAGAACGCCGGCCAGATTGCGGGCCTCAATGTGGTCCGGATCATCAATGAGCCAACGGCCGCGTCGCTGGCTTACGGCCTCGACAAGAAGGAGAACGAGAAGATCCTCGTGTTCGACCTCGGCGGCGGCACCTACGACGTCTCGGTGCTCGAAGTCGGGGAAGGCGTCTTCGAGGTCAAGGCCACCAACGGCGACACCCACCTCGGCGGTGACGACTACGATCGCCGGCTGGTGGACTATATCGCCGACGAGTTCAAGAAAGAGCAGGGGATCGACCTGCGCAACGATCGGCAGGCCCTGCAGCGGCTAACCGAGGCGGCCGAGAAAGCGAAGATCGAGCTGTCCAGCCGGATGGAGACCGATGTCAACCTTCCATTCATCACGGCTGACCAGAACGGTCCCAAGCACCTCGACATCAAGATCTCACGCGCCAAGTTCGAGCAGCTGACCGCGGACCTGACCGAAAAGACGGTCGCCCCCTTCAACGCCGCGCTCAAGGACGCGGAGCTCACGCCCGCCGAGCTCAATGAGATCATCCTGGTCGGTGGGGCAACGCGGATGCCCGCCATCCAGGAGCTGGTCAAGAAGCTCGCGAACGGCAAAGAGCCGCACCGCGGCGTCAACCCGGATGAGGTGGTGGCCGTCGGCGCTGCCATTCAGGCCGGCGTCCTCAAGGGCGAGGTCAAGGACGTCCTGCTGCTGGACGTCACCCCGCTGTCGCTCGGCATCGAGACCTATGGTGGCGTGATGACCAAGCTCATCGAACGGAACACGACCATTCCGACGTCGAAGAGCCAGATCTTCTCGACGGCGTCCGACAATCAGCCCTCGGTCGAGGTCCACGTGCTCCAGGGCGAGCGCGAGGTGGCCTCGGGCAACAAGACGCTTGGTAAGTTCCACCTCGACGGCATCGCACCGGCACCTCGTGGAATCCCGCAAATCGAAGTCACCTTCGACATCGACGCCAACGGCATCCTTAATGTCCGTGCCAAGGATCTGGGCACCGGCAAGGAGCAGAAGGTCACCATCACGGCCTCCACGACCCTGAACAAGGATGAGGTCCAGCGGATGGTGAAAGACGCCGAGGCGCACGCTGAGGAAGATCGCAAGCGCAAGGAAGAGGTCGAAGCCCGCAACCAGGCGGACAGTCTCGTCTACCAGGCCGAAAAAGTGCTGAAGGACAACGCCGACAAGATCGACGCCGCGATCCGGTCGGAGGTCGAGGGCAAGATCGAGCCGGTGAAGCAGGCGATCAAGGACAACGACGTGGATCGCATGCGCACGACCAGCCAGGAACTGGCCGCATCGATGCAGAAAATCGGTGAGGCCGTCTACAGCCAGGCCCAGGGCGCCGGCGCCGGCGCGCAGTCGGGCACCGGCACAGAAGGCCAGGGCTCCGGCAAGTCCGGCGACGGTGACGTCGTCGACGCCGACTTCAAAGAGGTCTAACCGCCCACGACTCCCCCGGGCGGGGAGAGGCAGTCACTGATTCCCTCCCCTCTGGGGGAGGGCAGGGTGGGATCAGCGCCGTAACACGAAATCTTCGGCGTGCACCGTCTGCGGAACCCGGTGCTCCTCGATTTCTTCGCGCTCGATCGGCTTCACGCGCCAGCCACGGTGGTAGACGAGATCGCCACCAAGATAGGCGCTGGCCAACAGCACGAGGGTCGAAATCCCACCCAACCAGAGGCCGCGCCTGGATCCGGGCTTTCTGAGGCTGCGGCCGGCCAGGGAGGCAATCCCCACGCCGATCGCCGTCACATTCAGGAGGCCGTGGGTGAGCCCGGTCGTCTGCGCCGGGTCATCGACCTCCATCTGAAGGTAATCGGCAAGCCCGAAGAGCGCGGTTGGGATGGCAATCGCAACACCTGCCGCGGTATTGAGATAGCCCGCCTTTTCCAGGTCCGGCTGTCGCGCGATCCGGCCCCAGAGTGAAAATGCGAATCCGGTCGGAATCAAGGCCGCCGGCAAGTCGGTCGAGAGCGCATGCAGCGGATGGCCCATGATCACGGGATTGACGGTCGGAAGCCGGCGCCGGATGCTCTCCCAGCGGCGAATCCAGGCTGTCGTCATACGGGCCCAAGTTTAGTGAGTATTCTGAATCGGGTACATCCTGACCATGCCGTTCAAGCCCGACCGTTTGACTGAAAAAACCCAGGAAGCCATCCAGCAGGCGCAGGCGCTTGCCCAGGAAGCCCAACAGCAGGAGATCACGCCCGAGCATCTGCTGCTGGCGCTGCTCCAGCAGGCCGATGGCACGGTGCCGCCGATCCTGCAGCAGATCGGCGTCGATCCGACGCGCGTGGCCGCCGAGCTGAAAACGCAGCTCGATCGGTTGCCGAAAGTCTACGGCGCGGAAAGCTATCTCGGGTCACGGCTCCGCCGGCTGCTCGATGCGGCCTGGAATGAGATGGAGCGGCTCAAGGATGAGTACCTTTCGACCGAGCACATTCTGCTGGCCATCGTCGAGGAGGCGAACAGTGAGGGCGCCCGCCTGTTGCAGCGCGCCGGGGTCTCTCGAGAGAAAATTCTGCAGGCGCTCACCCAGGTGCGTGGATCGGCTCGCGTCACGGACGCCTCCCCAGAGTCGAAGTTCCAGGCGCTGGATAAGTATTCCCGCGATCTAACTGCCCTGGCCCGTGAGGGAAAACTCGACCCCGTCATCGGCCGCGAGCAGGAGATCCGGCGTGTGATCCAGGTGCTGTCCCGGCGGACCAAGAACAACCCGGTCCTGATCGGGGAGGCCGGCGTCGGCAAAACAGCGATCGTCGAGGGCCTGGCACAGCGAATCGCTCAGGGTGATGTCCCCGAGTCCTTGAAGGAAAAGCGGGTGGTGGCCCTGGATCTTGGCTCATTGATCGCGGGTACCAAGTACCGGGGCGAGTTTGAGGACCGCCTCAAGGCGCTCCTCAAAGAGATCGAGTCCTCGAACGGCCAGATCATCCTCTTTATTGACGAACTCCACACCCTGGTGGGAGCCGGTGCTGCTGAAGGGGCGATGGACGCCTCGAACCTGCTGAAACCTGCCCTGGCGCGAGGCCAGCTTCGTTGCGTCGGCGCCACCACGCTGGACGAATACCGCAAGTACATCGAGAAGGACGCGGCGCTGGAGCGCCGCTTCCAGCCGATCTTCGTCGGTGAGCCCTCGGTCGAGGACACGATTTCGATCCTGCGCGGGCTGAAGGAGAAATATGAAGTCCACCACGGGGTGCGGATCACCGACTCGGCGATCGTGGCCGCCGCCATGCTCTCCCAGCGATACATCACCGACCGCTTCCTGCCGGACAAAGCCATCGACTTGATCGATGAGGCCGCCTCCAGCCTCCGCATGGAGATCGACAGTCTGCCCAGTGAACTGGATGAAATCGAGCGACAGATCCGTCAGCTGGAGATCGAACGCCAGGCGCTCAAGAAGGAGCAGGACCGGGCGTCGAAGGACCGGCTCAGCGCGATCGAGAAAGAGCTGGCCAATCTGCAGGAGCAGAGCCGGGCGATGCGCGCGCAGTGGCAAAACGAGAAAGCTCTGATCCAGCAAATCCGGGAAATCAAAGCTCGCCTGGAGCAACTGCGGCTGGACGCGGAACGGGCGGAGCGGATGGCGGATTTCGAACGGGCCGCCCGGCTGAAATACGGGGAGGGCCCGGCGCTGCAGAAGGAGCTCGACGCCAAAAACGGCGAGCTGGTCGCCCTGCAGAAGGATCATCGCCTGTTGAAGGAAGAGGTCGACGATGAAGACATCGCCCGCATCGTTTCTCGCTGGACTGGAATCCCGGTGCAGAAGATGCTCGAGGGCGAGGTCCAAAAGCTCCTCAAGATGGAAGAGCGCTTGCACGAGCGCGTCATCGGCCAGGACGAGGCCGTCACCGCGGTCGCGAACGCTGTTCGGCGCGGGCGCGCCGGCCTGAGCGATCCAAACCGCCCGATCGGGTCATTCATCTTCCTCGGACCGACCGGGGTTGGGAAAACCGAGCTGGCCCGCGCGCTGGCAAATTTCCTGTTCGATGACGAGCAGGCCACGGTTCGGATCGACATGTCCGAGTACATGGAGAAGCACACCGTCGCCCGGCTCGTTGGCGCGCCGCCGGGCTACGTCGGCTACGAGGAGGGCGGCCAGCTCACCGAGGCGGTGCGGCGCCGGCCCTACAGCGTCATCCTCTTCGACGAGATCGAGAAGGCACACCCGGATGTGTTCAACATCTTGCTGCAGATCCTGGAGGATGGCCGTCTCACGGACGGCCAGGGCCGAACCGTTGATTTCCGCAACACGGTCATCATCATGACCTCGAACCTGGGCAGCCACCTGCTACAGGATCCCAACCTGTCGGAGACGGACAAGCAGCGCTTGGTGCTGGAGACGGTGCGGCAGAACTTCCGCCCGGAATTCCTCAACCGCGTCGACGAGATCATCATCTTCAAACCGCTCAGCCGCGAACAGATCAAGTCGATCGTCGACATCCAGCTCGAGCGACTGCGGAAGCGGCTGGCGGAGCGGCGGATCAGCCTTCAGCTCACCCCGGTGGCCCTGGAGCTGATTGCGAACGAGGGATACGACCCGACCTATGGGGCTCGGCCGCTCAAGCGCGTCATCCAGCGCCGAATTCAGGATCCGCTGGCGATGGCCATTCTGGACGGCAAGTTCGGCGAAGGCGACACCGTCGTGGTCGACGCCGAAAAAGGCGAGCTCATCATGCGCAAGGCGGGCCGGCCGGAGGCCGCGGCAGTCGCCGCATCATAAGGCCCCACCGCGCTCGCGGCTCAGTACAATAGCCGAGCGCTGTCAAGCCGCCTTAGCTCAGCGGTAGAGCAATGGTTTCGTAAACCATCGGTCCGGGGTTCGAATCCCCGAGGCGGCTTTCTAATTGCCGGCCTCGACGGTGCACGGAACAGGCCGCCGGACCGCATCTTGGACTGGACAATGCCGGTCGGCCCACCGGATCAGGGCCTCGAGCTGCCCAGCCGCAACGCCCCTCCCTCCGATCCGGACCCGTGCCCGCGAGCTCAACGGTCCGGCGGGAACCGAATCGTCAATGCCGAGAATTCCGCGGTCATCCGACTCGCTATCGACCACGACCTCGATGCGACCT
>Ga0209057_1000515_pt1 | contig 34696 bp, 27 predicted proteins | sample GraSoiAngelo_146_FD_185903 | JGI IMG/M metagenome (GOLD analysis project Ga0209057, IMG submission 185903) | Grasslands soil microbial communities from the Angelo Coastal Reserve, California, USA - 14_1009_05_30cm (SPAdes) (version 2) | ecosystem: Environmental > Terrestrial > Soil > Grasslands ... | reverse complement strand
CGGTGCGGGAGTTCGTCCTCGAACGCCGCACGGTGATGCACATGGACGAGGTAGTGCTGGTGGTCGAGATGGCTGAGGCCGACGCTCCCACCGACCGGCTCGAAGCGGACCTCCGCCAGGCTCTGGGGGTGCGCATCAGCTGCCGGGTTGTGCCGGTCGGGACGTTGCCGCCCGGTGAGCTGAAGGCGAAGCGAATAGTGAACGCCCCGTGACGACACTCCACATATAAGGAAGAGGCCGGACCTTGCGGCCCGGCCTCACGAGAGGGGAGGAAGGGTTCAGGGTGTGGACGCCGGCACCCGGACAGCCGACGGCACCGCAACCGGTAACAGCTCGGGCGGCAGCATCGACCGGGAGGCGTCTTTCGCGCCTCCGTTCAGGGTGCGCAGACGCCCACTACGTCCGTCTCGCCAGTGCCTCGAACGCCGAGGCGGGGGAGTGTGAACCACAGGATCCAGCACCCGGGCCAGCTCAACGTCAAGGAACCTGTCGAAGTAGTCCATATGCATCAGAAACGCATGCCTCAAGTGAAGTACCGAGGCTGGACGACCTAGGCGGCCCTGGCTCTCTCCTCGGGCTGCTCGCGGTCGAGCTCATGGACGTACCGGATCATTCGCAGCCGCAGGGGCCCGGGGCCGAGGACCCGCACGGCCAGCTTGGCCAGGGGTCGCAGCGGAACACGAGCCGGTGCGATGTAGAGAGGTCTGCGAGCGTCCATCGAAATTGAAACGCACGCTATGCCGCGAGTATTGATCGCGCGCGCGACTGATTATGCGCAGTTACCTCGTTTGTGCGAGAGCAGCCGCGCCGCCCTGAGCGTTCTCAAATAGGAGCGCTTACTAATGGGAAGCAACGGCCACAAGCCACACCGGTCGCGAGGCGTGCTGCAGCGCTTGCTCGGCACCGATCGCAAGGTTGCGTTCGTGCTTTCGGGCGGGGTCAGCCTTGGCGCCATCCAGGTGGGAATGCTCAAGGCGCTCCTGGAGACCGGCATCAAGCCCGACTTTCTCGTCGGCACGTCAGTCGGCGCCATCAACTCCGCGTGGATCGCCGGCTGGCCGAGCACTGAGGGCGTCGCCAAGCTCGAAGAGCTCTGGCTCGGCCTCCGCCGCGACGACGTGTTCCCACTCGGTTGGACTGCTGCCACAGGCCTGCTCGGCAGGACCAATCACCTGTTCTCGAATGCAGCGCTGCGCAACCTCCTCGAACGGAACCTGCCTTACGAGCGGCTCGAGAACGCGGCCGTGCCGGTGCACGTGGTCACGTCGGAGCTGAAGAGCGGACAGGCCGTCGTCCTGTCGAGCGGACCGGTGGTGCCATCGCTTCTTGCGAGCTGCGCGATCCCCGGAGTGTTCCCTCCGGTGACCATCGGCCGTCGCGAGCTCGTTGATGGCGGCGTGGCCAACCACACCTCCATCGACGCGGCGGTCAGGCTGGGTGCGAGCCGGATCTTCGTGCTGCCCATCAGCTACCCGTGGTTGTACGAAGTGCCCACGAACGCACTCGGCATGGCGCTGCAGGCCCTGGCGCGCATGGTGGCGCAGCGGCTCGAGGCCGAGGTCGCCGCTTACAAGGACGCGGCGGAGATCATCGTCATCCCTCCGCTCGAGCCGATGGCGGTGTCGCCGGCCGACTTCAGCCACACGGCTGAGCTCATCGAACACGGCTACCAGTCGACCCGCAAGATGCTCGCGGCGGGCCGCACGACCAAGGCGCAGCCACAGCTGCGGCCGTCGACCGAAGCCTCAGCCGCCTAGGCGGCGAAGCCCTTCGCTTACGCGCACGGCGGCAGCGGGTCGTCGGGGGCTCCCAGCTCCCGAAGCAGCGGCCGCTTGAGGCCCCACACTCGCTCGATCAGGTCCTTGCGCTCGGCCGAACGGCCCAGGTCGAGTCCAAGTCCGCGGAGCTCGCTGCGCACGCTGCGCGGCACCCCGCTGCCGAGCGGCGCCGGCCGGGCGAGTAGATTCAATACCCTGTCCAGCTCGTTCAGGTCGTGCCGTTGTGAGCCGAAAGTCCCCCACCCGTTCACGCCCACCTCTTCCCACCTCGTACCGAGTTGGGAGCGCCACTGAAGCAGCCAGTGGCGACCCCTCGCTACCACAACGCTGTCGAACGGCCCAGTACCGGCAACTCGACGACAACCTCGTTCACAGATGTGAAGTTTCAGAGTAAAATTCCCCGCATCAGGGGAGGAGTCAGACAAGTTGGAGACCGCGGACCGCTCGGAGTTCGACCTCCTGCCGTCGCATCAGGCTGAGCGCTCAGAGCAGCTTGCCGTCGACGTGCTTCGCGTCATATCGGCGAGCCTCGGCGCAGGGTCGTCGCTGGAGTCGTTCTACCGCTCGCTAACCGCCAAGGTGGCCGACCTGGTCGGCGCATCCAGGGTGCTCTTCTGGCAGCTTGGATCCGACCACATGCTGAGGGCGATCCCGGGGGCGCACGGTGTGGACGACGACTTCATCAAGCGCCTTTATCCCGCGCCCTGCTACCCCGAGGGAACCGACCTCACCAGCCAGGTGGTCTACCGGGACCTCATCTTCCGTGCAGCCCTCGGCGACCCCAACCAATCACCGCGGTACCGCCGCGTGCTCGACGTCCTGCAGGTGTCGAATGCGATGAGCGCGCCGTGGCGCGCGGGCGATGTGCGCCTCGGCGTGGTGGCCGCGTACGACTCGATCAATGGCGCCGAATTCACCTCAGAGGACGCGTGGATGCTGGAGATCACCGGCATCGCCGCGGGCCTTGTGTGGCAGCTCAAGCAAGCCGACGCTCAGCTCAGCGAGACGGTCGAGCGGCTTCAGCAGGTCGACTCGGCGCGGCAGCTGCTGCTGCGCAACCTGTCCACAGCGGTGGATCGTGCCAGCAAGCGATTCGCCACCGACCTGCACGATGACGCGCTGCAGAAGTTGACCGCTGCGGAGATGCGGCTCGCGAGCCTCGCGGCATCGGCCGGCGACGACCAGGCGAAGTCAGGGATCGACGAGGTCAACACCCTGCTTCAGGAGGTCGAGGAGTCCCTCCGCAAGCTGCTCCAGAACGTTCGGCCGCCGTCCCTGGACACAACTGGGGGCCTCGAGACGACGATCCGCCAGCGACTGGCCGCGCTGCAGCAGAGCGGAATCACCTCTGAATGCGCCGTCGAGCTGCCCGATGAGCCCCCGTATGAGATCAAATCCATCGTGCACCGCCAGGTCTCCGAGGCGCTGACGAATGTCGAGAAGCACGCACAGGCCACTCGTGTTCGGGTGGAGCTGAAGTCGGAGAATGACGGCATCTACGGCGCTATCACCGACAACGGCACGGGCTTCATCGTCTCCGAAAGAGACCGCCTCCCAGGGCATCTGGGACTTCTCGCGCTCAGTGAGAGGCCGCTGCTGGCGGGGGGCTGGGGCAAGATCAGAAGCGAACCCGGCGCCGGTACGATCGTCGAGTTCTGGGTACCGTTACCCAGGTGACGCCGGACAAGCAAACACGCGTCCTGATCGTCGAGGACCACCAGGTGGTGGCGGACGGCCTGAGCGCGCTGCTCAACACGCAGCGCGACATGACGGTGGTCGGTCATGCAGGCTCGGTTGCCGAGTCGGCGGATCGAGCGGCGGAGCTGCAGCCTGACGTCGTGCTGCTCGACTTTCGGCTTACCGACGGCACCGGAGCGGATGCAGCCGCGGCGATCCGTCGCGTGGCGCCGCAGGCCAAGCACATCTTCCTCACGCGTGAGGACAGCGACGTCGCGCGGTTCGCCGCTCTGGAGTCAGGCGCAAGCGGCTTCATTCACAAATCCAAGGCCGCAAGCGAGGTCGTCGACGCGATCCGGACCGTCGCGTCAGGAGGCAACCTCATCACGCCGAGTACGGTTGCCACGCTGCTCAACCGCCGCCGGCAGTCAGAGAGCCAGCGGGAGAGCCTGACCGCGCGAGAGAAAGAGGTGCTGCGCCTAATGGCGGACGGCGTGTCGAGCCGCGAGATCGCCGGCAAGCTCGGGATCAGCTACGCGACAGTGCGCACCCACATCCGCAGCCTGGGCGCGAAGCTTGGCGTGCACTCGAAGGTCCAGGCGATCGTAAAGGCGCGAGAGCTCGCGCTCCTCGACTGATTAGCCGCCCACTGCGCGCCGGCGGCCCGTCCCTCCTCCGAGCCTGATCGGCGGGCTTTTCCGCTCGGCGCTGGACCAGCGCCTGACCTCCTTACGATGCCGCTTGTCCTCGTACAGCGCCAGGTCGGCGACCTGGACCAGCGCTTGCCAGTCCATCCCGGGCCGCCAGGCGCCGAGCCCAACGCTGACCTCGACCGTGTTCGTTGACCGCGCGCCGAGGTTCATGGCCCGGATCGAATCTCGGAGCCGGCGGGCGACCTCTTCCGCCTGGTGCGAGTCGGTCTCCGGCATGGCGACCGCAAACTCGTCGCCACCGATCCTGCCGCAGACATCGGAGGCTCGCATCACGCGCTGCAGCTCCTGCGCCACCAACTTGAGCGCACCGTCGCCTGCGCTGTGCCCGTGGCGGTCGTTGATCTTCTTCAAGTTGTCGACGTCGATCATCATCACGGTGATCTGGCGGTCGTGCCGCTCTGCAAGAGCCACCTCGCGCTCGATTGCGCGCTCGAACTCGCGGCGGTTGGCCAGTCCGGTGAGGTGGTCGGTGCGCGCCTCGCTGGAGAACTTGCGGGCACGGTCGAGCGCGATCGCGATCTGATCCGCGACCGCGGCCATCATCAGCAGCTCCGAGGCGCCGAAGACCCGATCTCGCCGCGTGCCGACCGACATCATGCCTACCGCACGCCCACCGACTCGAAGCTGTGCGCGCAGCGCATTCCATCCGTCGTGTGCCGCCACGCCGTCCACTCGTGACTCAGAGCGACCGACCGCAGAGACCGCTGCCTTGACGTCCGGCCCCATCCGCGCGAGGTAGTCGTCCATCTCATCGGGCTCGAGGCCGATGGTGTGCACGAGCCTGTGGCTCGCGCGCTCACGCAACCAGATGGCGCCGCCGTCGAGACCGAAGGCGGCGAGCGTCTCCGCGAGCGCGACCTCCGCGGTGTCGTTGATGTCGAGCGAGCGGCCCATCACCGCGGCGATCGCAGCCAGGCCGTACAGCTCGTTTTCGCGAATGCGGTGCTCCTCATCGAGATGATCGAGGTAGCCACGCGCGATGCTCGATGTGAGTCGCTCGATCACGCTCTCCAGCCGGCTCTGCGCAAGGGCGAGCACCTCGTCGCTGCGCGGCTTGCCTTCCAGCGGTTGGATCACCAGCCCGAGCGTTGCACGCCGGTACACGGCCAGTACCTCGATGAGCGACTCGAGCGGCACGCCCTGCGCGGCGCGAAGACGGCCGTGCGCGCGGGCTCGTTGGTCGTACTCGTTCCAAGGAAGCTCCTCATCGACGCGAAGCGATGCGAGCAAGACGTCGATGAAAGAGGCCGCTGTGGCGACCAGGTCCTCCCCGGTCTGCTCACTCAGCTCGAAGATCTCAGGAGATCTCGCACGAAGGATCTCGAGCGCCTTCTTGCCGCTCTGGGCAGTGTCCGCCGCAAGCCCGCTCGCAAGCGCTCCCAGAACGTCGCTGGCTTCGCTCATGAGCTATGCGCGCCGAATCTGGGGCGAGTCACGCTAGGGGAACGTTTGGGTGCGATGTCCTTACTCGAATTGGGACTACCGCACCTGTGCTAGTCAAAAACCGCCCGGCCGTACGGTGACCGAACTCACCGCAGTGAAGGAAATTAGAGGGCAGGAAAGGGCCGATCAGCGGGATCGGAATCGGAGCTCAAGGGGGGAAACCAATGGCACAGCGAACTACAAAGGCCGAAGCCGCAGAGACGACGACTGCGACCGACGTAGCCAGCGCATACGAGCCTGGAAACGAGGCCGACTTCGAGCGCCTTTACCAGACCTCATACGGTCGCATTCTCGGCACGTTGACCGCAATGCTCGGTGATCGAGCCGCAGCTGAAGACTGCTGCCAGGACGCATTCGAGCGCGCTTACAAGAAGTGGGCCCAGTGGCAGCCGATTGCGCCGGCGGAGGCGTGGGTGCACCGCATCGCGATCAACGCCGCGGTTTCGTACCGCCGCAAGATGAAGCTGCGGGAGGTCGGCGAGGTCATCCGGCGCATGGGCCGGCCGGAGGGACCGCCGGACCCACAGGACCAGATCGAGCGGCGCGACCTCGCGGAGGCGCTGGCCAAGCTGCCGCCGAAGCAGGCGGCGGCCATCGTGCTGCGCCACTACCACGGCTACACCAACCGGGCCATCGCGCAAGCTCTCGGCATTCCCGAGCGCACGGTAGCGTCGCGATTGGCGATCGCCAAGCAGAGGCTGCGCGGGATGCTAAGCCAGTCGTACGGCATCCAGCTCGACGACGAGAAGCCGCGCCTCGCTATCGCGGACTAGATATTCGAGCGTCCCCTCCCCTGATCCCTCCCCACATGGTGGGGAGGGTGCCCAAGCTGCTTAGGCGGCCTATCGAGCGTCCCCTCCCCTGATCCCTCCCCACATGGTGGGGAGGGTGCCCAAAGCCTAGCGGCCTACGCGGTCTCAGAACGTCGCGTCGGCACCAGACCTCGAATGACTCGGAACACCTCTCGCCGAAAAGAGCTCCACGCCCCGCCGCTGCGCTCCGCCGCATCCTGCCGCCGCTCGTAGCGCGGCGCCCCTGAGTCCTCGCACAAACCGCATCCGCACCCGTGCCCGGTGTCGGGCAGCTGCCTCCCGCTCTTGTCGTACCTGATCCGTGGCGTCAAAGATCAGCGCTTCGGCTGCGTGCCAGGGAGGTACCAGTTGCCCCGCACGTTGACCAGGCCGGCCGGCGGCTGGTACCAGACGTCCGCCCCAAGCGTGGGCAGTGCGCTGGCCAGGAACGAGTGCCACGCGGGAACCGCGACGTAGAAGCTGTCCGAACCCTGCGTCATCTTGATCCGCCAGTCCGGGTTGCCCATCCACACAGCGACCGCGATCCTCGGGGTGTAACCGACGGTCCAGGCGTCCGCGAAACTGTCCGACGTTCCGGTCTTCACCGCCACGTGGAAGCCCCGCACGTTGAGGATCGTGCCCATACCGAAGATAAGGGCGTGGTTGCGGTCGTTGGACATGATCTGGCCCATGATGAAAGCGACCTTCGGGTCGAGGACCTGCTTGCTGCTGTCCTCGTGCGTGTAGATGTTCTTGCCATCCTGCCCGATGCTCTGGATCGCGAACGGCTGGTGCAGCACGCCTTGCGCCGCGAGGACCGATGCGCCCGTCGCCATCTGCAGCGGCGTCTCACCGTAGCCCCCGAGCGTCAACGACGGTCCGTACGTGTTGAGCGGATCGTCGTTCGTGTAAGAGCCGTTCGCGTGCTGCGTCCACGGCGGCGCCCCCATGTTGCGCGCCATGTTCACCACGTTCTGCGTGCCGACACCCAGCTCGACCTTGACCGCTGGGATGTTCAGCGAGTTACCCATGCACTGCTGCAGCTGAAGCGTCCCGTGCCAACGCCCGTCGTAGTTCCTCGGCTTCCACCAGGTGGATCCGTCGAGGTACGCGATCGGCGTGTCGGCGATCGGCGTCGTCATCGTGTAGCGGCCGCTCGCGATCGCGGTCGTGTACGTGTAGATCTTCATCGAGGAGCCGGGGTTCCTCGGCGGCCATACGGCCAGGTTGTACTGACCACCGTTGGCGTTCTGCACGGCCGACGAGACCATGGCGATGATGGCCCCTGACGTAGGATCGATTGCCACGAGCGCGCCCTGCTGCACCCGGCGCCACGCGATGCTGTGTTGCGTTCCGGAGATGGCGCTCTGCCCGATCTGCTGCAGCTTCAGGTTCAGCGTCGTGACCACGGTAAGGCTGCCGCTGTAAGTCATGTCTTTGCCGTACTTCTGGATCAGCTGGCCGGTCACGTAGCTGACGAATCCCGGGGCTACGACCTGGTTCACCGGCAGGAACATGTGCACCGGCGGTCTCAGGTCCTCGGCGTAGGCCTTGTCGGCCTCGACCTGAGTGATCTTGTCGTCGCGAACCATCGCGCTCAGAACCTCTTTCTGGCGTGCCTTAGCGCGGTTCCAGTCGTGCAGCGGGCTGTAATACGTCGGACCGCGCACGAGTCCCGCGAGCATCGCGGCCTCGCCCAGCGTGAGGTCGGCGGTTTTCTTGTGGAAGAAGATCTGCGAGGCAGCGGCGCTGCCTGCCGCGCTGTTCCCATAGAACACCGCGTTGAGGTACATGTCGAGGATCTGTTCCTTTGAATATCGCTGCTCGATCTCGAACGAAAGCAGCGCCTCGCGCAGCTTGCGGTCGATGGTGTGCTCGTCACCGACGAGCCGGATCTTCACCAGCTGCTGCGTGATCGTCGACGCGCCCTGCACCGTTCCGTGTGACTTCCAGTCGACCAGGGCAGCGCGCGCGATGCCGGCTGGATCCACGCCGGGTTCGGAGAAGAAGTTGCGGTCTTCGATCGCGATCGTCGCCTCTGGCAGGTACGTGCCCATGGCCGAGAGCGGCTCGTAGTAATGCTGGTAGCCCGGCGGGTGCAGATCGGCCAGCAGCGTCGTGCCGTCGGCCGCGTAGATCAGCGTGTCGCCCGGCACGTCCGTCGCCACCGCGTCGATGTTGGGCATCTTGCTTGCGTAGGAGGCGTATGTCGGCGACGTGACGATGAGGCTCGGCACCGCGATCGCGATCAGAAGGAAGACGCGAATCAGCCAGCCGAGGGGACCCCACAGCCTTTGCCGTCGGATCGCATGCTCTGCTGTGGCGCGGCGCCTGCCGCCCCGGGCCCTACGAGGCCAGTCTGTCTCGCCTATCCCGCTCTTGTGCTTCATCGTCCTCGATCCCCCCATCCATAAGCGGCGGCACAGCGTCGTAGCCGCTCATCCAGTTGAACTGAGGCGCCGACGCGACCTCGTTCAACGCACCACCGGCCCAGCCGCGAACGCTCGCGGCCCTGGTGGTGAGTGTCTGCATGTCCACGACCTTGGCGCTGTCTGCGACGCGCCGGCGCGCGCCGTTGGCGGCGAATGCCGCGTCGCGCAGTCCGCGTGCTGCCGCGGGCAGCATCACATCGAGCGACCAGATCAAGACCAGCGTCAGCCGCATGAGGGCACCTGCTGTCGCCAGAGGCGCCCACCTGTTGAATCTCGCGTTGAGCTCGTCCACGCCCGATGCGGCCGGCGCCCGGACCGGCTGCGGCTTGGCCGGCCGCGGCATCTCCATCCAGTCGCGAAGCCGCACGCGCGGCTGCCAGCCGACCGCGTCGCGATGGGTCTGGATCAGAACGATGGCCAGCAGGTCCACGCCAAACGCAAGAACGACCCAGGTGGCGACGGCGATCCGGTGCTCGCTGAGCCAGGCCAGGAAGCCCTGACCCATCAGGCCCGCGACTGCGCCAGCGGTCTGGGTCAGCCCCCAGGCGGCGGCCGACGTCAGCTCGCGCACCTGTTTGTCATGCGTGCTGGTGACCCCCAGGACGCAAACCCAGATCAGGCCGACCCACAGCACGAGCTCGACAGCCCTCGGGGTCCCGCGCCGCATGATCGCGAGGCCCACCATGCCAGCGAACAGCGCGATCAGGACTTCCGATACGACTGCGTCGTTCATCGCGTGGCCACCACGAAAGAACAACGCGTTCGCTGGGTCGAGTATTGGTCGCCGATGCACCGGTTAGATCGCCCTCGATCGAGCGTTAACCCAATGGCTAGGATGCTGCCCCGCTCAGCGTCCTGGCCGCCAAAACATGCCGATCCTGCTCATCATCCTGGCGATTGTGCTGGCCCTCGCCTGGAGGGCTCGGGTGGTTCAGCGCTGCTTCAACCCGGTCGATGCCCAGGTAGGCGACGAGTCCGGCCTGTTCGACGCTTGCACCCGGGCGTCGCTGCTGGTGCTCGTGTCGCTGGTCGGCCTTCTCGTGCTCGGTGTGATGTACGGCAACGTGCTCGGAGCCGGCAGCACCACTCCATAGGAGCCTGAGCCTCGGTAGCTCGGCTCCAGCGCACGTTCTCTCAGTTAGGGCGCGCGGCAGCGGACTGATTGGGCCCATGCGCACAACCGCAAGGGGAGCCATATGCCGTGACCTTCAGCGACGAGATCACGACCCTAGCCCTGGAGCTCGCCAAGAGCTTGTGGGCCGAGTTGGGCGTCGGCGGCAGCCAGTACCGTCACGACTGGCAGGCCATCGATCTCGAGCCGCTCATCATCTTCACAGCCTCTCTGGCCCGCGCGGATGACGCGTTCGTCGCCAGAACGACGCGCTGGTGCTCGCTCAATTCCTCGTGGATATCGATCGTCAGGCTGCGCAACCTGTCGCCGCGCTTCTGCCCCGCGACACGCGACTCACTCCATGCTTTTCTCGGCCCCACCGGCGAGGCCGCCCGCTCGAAGAAACGGAACAAGCGCTCCGGTCACACGGCGCATATCGCGCCTGGTGAATGGCCTGACCTGAAGCGCCCCGCCCTCCTCCAGCTTCGGCTTCGGGCGCTCGTCGGAGGTGGAGCGCGGGCTGAGGTGCTGAAGCTGATGCTGGCCGAGCCCGAGGAACCGAAGTCCGCGGCCGAGATCGCGCAGAACGCGGCGTTCGGAACGCACGGCTGCAATCAGGCGCTGGACGCGCTGAGCGCCGCGGGCGTGCTCAACGTCGAGCCCGCCGGTGACGTCTTCATGTATCGACTCGCCCGTCCATCGGACCTCACGATGGCCGTGAACGGCGTGCCCGTCGCATTTCCCGACTGGATTGCGGTCTTAACGACTATCGATGCGATCCGCGAGTACGCGGTGCGCAAACGCGAAGATCGGAAAGGGGAAGTGGCCGCTGCGAGAGAGCTCACCGCCACGCTGCGGAAGCAGTTTGGCCGGCTCGGTTTCGCCGCGGAGGTTCCTGACATCCAGGACGAGACGTCGGTGACGGCGTTCGAGCAGTGGGCGCGGTCGTTTGTCGCCGACCATTCGGGAGCGACCCTGCGTACCGACCTCAACGAGGCGTCGTACTCGGTGCACCGCCTGGCGCTTGGCGGATGGATCGCAACTGTGACGGTGGTCGGGGGTCAGCCGAGACCGCTCGCCCTCAGCGACACGCCTGTGCTGGGACCCGAACGCAGGAAGCAGCGTCGCAGCAAGCCCGACTCGCTTGGCGATGCCGCGCTCGTGGTCGAGATGATGATGGAGGACCTGCTCACGCGTGCGGTGCAGCGCCGCCTCGGCTCGACGGTCAGCGGGAAGGCCGCCGCAGAGCGGGCGCTGCCCGGGGTGAGCCGCGAGTTCGCAGCCGAGCTCCTGCTCCCGATGCACGCTGGAGAGGCGACCAGCTTCTCGGAGAAGTTCCTGCAGCGCTGGCTCGCCAACCGCCGCCACTGGCACGAGATCAGCGCCTAACGAGGCAAATCCGGCGGGATCCGGGGCTTTTGACAGAAGTTCAACCTAATTAACCCGGCTATGGCCGGGAGGCTGGCAGTGCGCCGCTAACTTTCCTCCGAGCAAATCTGTGCTTGCCGTGGGGGGTGAGCACCCGGAGGAAGGGCCCACTTGCAGCCGACCAATCGCGCATCCAAGCGCGGCCGAAAGCCGCAAACCGTCGCCGCTGTGCTGATGGCGTTCATCTCGGTCGCGTCACAGATGGTCGCGCTCGCGGCGATCACGGGCGCGGTGCCGATGTCCTCGCGCAACACGCCAACCGCCGTGATGGCGTCCGCTCTGCTAGGCGTCATCGCGCCCAGCCCGGCGCCGGTAGCGCAAAGCAAGCTCATCGAGCGCATCGAGGTGCCAAGCGGCGCCGCGCCTTGTCCGAACTCTGGCGCGGGCGCGGCGTGCACGCACGCGGCCGCCGCCCCTCAGGCTGGCATCTCGGCTGTGCCCGCAGGCCTCGACGCCTGTCCTGCCGACGGCGACAAGCCGCTGCTCGCTCCTGGTGCCTGCAGCACCGAGGCTGCTCCCGCGATCACCGCAGGCGGCGCTCCAGTGCGCCTCCAGCCAGTGCTTCCTACTGTCACGTTGAGCGCTGACAGCTCTGTGCTCGCGTCTGGGACGACGACCCTGTTGGTCGCGAAGGCGACGCCGAGCGTCACCGGCACTCCCTGGGCGATCGAGATCTTCGATGTCACCAACCGCAACCTGGTCGGCGCCTGCACGCAGGCGGCCGTCTGCACCGTCGCGTACACGGGCAAGGCCGGGCGGCACTCGTTCGCCGCGTATGTGATGACTCCCGGCCAGAAGCTACCGTCAGGCGGGGCCTCGTCGTCGTCGAGTCTCGTCGATGTCCGCTGGCTCGGGGTGAGCATCGCGGCCAGTCACCCGTCGATCGTCCCGCCTGGAAAGCCGATCACCTTCACCGCGTCCGCCACTGAGAACGTCGCCAAGATCGGCTACCGCATCGAGCTTCGCGACGCCACGAGCGGCCAGAGGCTGACCTTCTGCAGCGAAGGCACAACGTGCAGCACCGCTCTGGTCGAGCCGACCGCCGGCACGCGTACGATCGCGGCTGCGTTGGTGGCGCAGTCGCCCGCCAGCCACGCCGGCACCGTGTCGGTGAGCCCGACGTCCGGCACCGTCAACGGCACGTGGCTCGGTGTACGGCTCGCCGCGATTGCAAAAGGCGGCACAGTGTCGCTCACCGCGATCGCTAACGCTGACCTCAGTCAGACCGTGTTCAGCATCTACATCAAGACTGATTCGGGCTTGCAGGTCGGCCAGCCCTGCAACGCGGGCACGTGCAACGCGTCATACACAGTTCACAGCGGTGCGACTCCTTCGTTTCGAGCATTCATCTCTGCCAACCAGCCCGCACCTTCGGGTAACGGACCGCTGGGCTCCGTAATGCGCAGGGCAACGGGGTCAGGCTCGACCATCGAGCCTCAAGCCACGTCAGAGCTTGTGAAGCCGACTGGATACATGTGGGGCGTCGATTCGTGCAAGGCGCTCACCGATGACCCCGAGGGGGGCAGCGGGCAGCTTCCTCAGGTCGCCTGGGCGCTAGGCATGCCAGACTTCTGGGGCCGATACCTGCCGACAACCGGGAACTGTCCGGGCCTGAGCAGCGCCGAGATCTCGGCCGCCCACAAGTACCACATTGGCATCCTGCCGATCTACAACGACTACGACTGCTCGGCGGTGGCCGGCTACCAGAGCGGTGCCGATTATGCACAGAAGGCTGTCGCACTCGCCTTGGCCGACGGAATTCCCGCCGGAACGGGAATCGCCATCGACATCGAGCCCCCCGGGGACGCGTGCCCGGGAGCAGCAAACGTCGACGCCGGTTTCATTCAAGGCTGGTACGACGTGATCGTGCATTACAACTTCACTCCCGTGTTTTATGGGAACTCGACATTCGGCAGCGCCTTTGCCAGTGCATGGTGTGCAACCGTGACGAGTCGACCGGAGATCGCCGACACATCATTTGTCTGGTCCTTCGAGCCGTCACTCCAGAACAGCCAGGCGCGATCCGCCGTGCCTCCGTACGCGCCCGCCCAGGCCGGTTGTGCGGGCTACACGATTGTGTGGCAGTACCAGCTCAGCGCCGGCTCGAGTCCCGATGTCGATACCGATCAGGCATATTCCGTGTTCCCGTTCTGGTGGCCCTGATCCAGCACTCCCGGTAGCCCGCTCGAGCCGGGCGTTTCTTCTGAGCAAGGGCGACGCGCTCTCGTCAAGCGTGCCCTGGCAAAAAGGAGGGCGGAATGGAACCAGAAGAGCGGAACATGCGTGAGGAGCCCGGTCCGGGCGGGCCCTATCGCGAGCATCACATGCACCGCGACGACGACCCCGACTTCGCCGAGCCCACTGCGGTGAGCTCTGACGAGACAGATGTCGTCAGCCGGTTCTCGCCGGCGCGCCGGGCGTACGAGACGATCTACGTACTCTTCGCGATCATCGTTGGCGCGATCTTCATCCGCGTGCTGCTCAAGGTGCTCGGCGCCAATACCGCCGTGGCGTTCACGCAGTTCATGTACGGCGTGACCGATCCGCTGCTGGCGCCATTTCGCGGCCTGCTGCCGACGTTCGTCAGCGGTCGAACGATCTTCGAGACGTCATCCCTGTTTGCGATCCTCATCTACGGCCTGATCGGCATCGCGCTGGCGAGGCTCGTGTCGCTCATGTTCAGGCGCGACGTGACGGTGGCAGCGCATGGCCGGCGATCGCGCCGGGGACGGCCTTACACCGACTGAGCCGCAGAGCGCGAGTCCGCGGGCTCGCATTGTGATACTTGTAGCCGATCAATCAATTCCGGGTTGCTGGAGTCGCTGCGCTCGCGCTGGTATCGATTTGCGGCCAGCTCGCTGTCCAAACCGCGGTGGTGCACGCGGCGGCTCCGGTCCTTCTCTGGGGAGTCGACTCCTGCAGCCCATACGTAGACCATCCACTTCGCGGTCCCGGACCGCTGCCGGTCGTGACGCTGGCCCTGGGACGGCCGGACTTCTGGGGGCGGTACCTCACCGACAGCGTCTGCCCGGCCCTCAGCAGCCTGGAGATTCAGGCCGCGCACGCAAGGCGCATGGGGATCCTGCCGATCTTCAACGAGGCGGACTGTTCGGCAGTGCAGGGCAGGGACCGCTCCACCGCGTACGCTTTGGGCGCGCTCGCGCGCGCGATTAAAGACGGGATCCCTGCGGGCACCGCGATCGCGATAGACATCGAGCCGGCGGGCTCCGTTTGTCCGGGAGCCGCTCGCGTTGACAAGGCGTTCATCGAAGGCTGGTTCGATGTGATCCGGTGGGCCGGCTACGCGCCGGCGTTCTATGGCAACACAATTCCGCGGACTGCTTTCGCCAACGCATGGTGTGCGGCCGTCCTGGAAAGACCCGAAATTGCCGCCGATTCCTACCTGTGGTCCTTCGAGCCCTCACTCGTGCACATCAATCACGCGGCCAGGAACGCGCCGGCGTTCGAGCCGGACGACCCGGGGTGCCCGAGCCGGCTCGCTGTGTGGCAGTACTCGATCACCCCATCCAAGCCCGACGTGGACGTCGACCTCGCCAGCAGTGACTTTCCGTTCTGGTGGCCTTGACGCCCCCACCCTGACCCTCCCCCCAGGGTGGGGAGGGATGCCCCACTCTGACCCTCCCCCCAAGGTGGGGAGGGAGAACTTAGGCGGCGATCGCCCAGTCTCCGATCAGCGCCAGGAATCGGCTCACCTCTTCGGGACCGGACACCACCAGGTCGCATTGAGCGAAGAGGTCGGCAGGGGCCTCGGCTGAGCCTACCCCGACGATCAGGTGCGGCCGCGCGAGGACGCTGACCAGCTCGAACATCGGCCGGTCGTTCTCATCGTCGCCGATGCAGACGACGCCACCAGGCTCCCACTTCTCGAGGAGCCGCTCGAGCGCCGATCCCTTCGGCCGATCGGTGGGCATCACCTCGATCACACGCCGGCCGGGCTGGGCGATCAGATCCGTGGTTACGAGCACCGGCCTGAGCACCGCCATCAGCTCGTCGAAGGACGCGTTGGAGTGGCGGTAGTGCACCGCCGTGGCGCCAGGCTTCATCTCCAGCCACACGCCGTTGAACGTGCGCAGCAGCTTGGCCGCCTGAGCGTTGAAGCTGTCCAGGCGCTGCCTGGCCTCGAGCGGAAGGTGACCCACTCCGGAATCGCCGATGAGATCGGCGCCCGCAAGCGGCACCAGGCTCTCGAGATCCGAGGTGGGCCGGCTGCTCAGGATCGCGACGCGGCGCAGGCGATTGACCAGGCGCTCCAGCCCGTGAAGCGATCCAGGCATGATCAAAGCCTCGACCGGATCGGAGACGATCTCGGCGAGGGTGCCGTCGAAGTCGGTAACCAGCATGACCCGGGCGGGCGCCAAATCTGAGATCGCCGAGGAAGCCCAGACCTCTTGCATGCCGGCCGTGAACGCAGGCCGCACTACTTTGAGGTTACGACGACATGCGGGCCCGCATCCCAGGGGTGCCCACCAGGTCGCGGATGTCCTGGACCTGGCGGCTGATCCAGCGCGAGATGTCATTTGTGCGCACGACGTCGCGAGCACCCTCGTTCCGGCGCCTCTTTTCCTCCGCGCCCATCACCAGGCCGCGGTAGATCGCGTCGGCCGTCGCCTCGATGTCGAACGGGTTGACCGAAAGGACGTGAGGATGCAGCTCCTCGTATGCGCCGGCGTTCTCGGACAGCACGATGACGCCGTTGTTTCGGTTGACGAGCGCGCCTTCCTTGGACACAAGGTTGAGGCCGTCGTAGACAGGATTGACGAGCAGCACGTCGAAGTTGCGCAGAGCGGCCATGGCCTTGCGCACGCTCTCGCCGAAGTCGAGCCGGATCGGCGACCATCCGCCACCGCCGTATCGCCGGTTGATGCGATGCGCTGTGCTCCTGATGAGCCGCAGGTAGTCGCGGTAGACGGCGACATCCTGCCGTGAAGGCTGCAGGAAGGCCCAGAACTGCACGTGCCCCTTCAGCTCAGGGTGGTGGTCGAGCAGCTTCTCGTAAGCGAGGAAGCCTCGCACGATGTTCTTCGACGGATCAGTGCGGTCGATCCGCACTATTAGATGCTCGGGCCGCCACTCCCTGAGCTTTCGCTCCTCCACAAGCACGCTGTGCGAGAAGGCCAGCCGCGTCGTCGCGGCCACCTCGATGGAGATCGGGTAGTGGCGTGCGTACACGACGCGCCCGTCGATCAGCACCGCGCGCTCCTTGTCATCGACGGCGAGGCCTGCGTTCTCGTCGCAGGTCATCAGGAAGTTGCGCACGTCGAGGCTCGACTGAAAGCCGACGATGTCGCAGCCCAGCAGCCCCTCGAGGATCGCGTCGCGCATGTGGCGCGGCAGCACCTTCCAGTACTGCGGCGTCGGCCATGGGATGTGCACGAAATGCGTGATGATCGCGCCGGGCAGCTCGCGCCGGACCATCTTCGGCACCAGGTAGAGCTGGTAGTCGTGGACCATGATCAGCGGCCGCTCGGGCAGCTGATGTCCCACCTCGACCACGCGCCGCGCGACCTGGCGATTGACCTCGACATAACCGTCGGCCCATGCGGTGTGGATCTCGCTGTCGACATTCGGCTCCTGCGCGAGGTTCCACAGGTAGTGCTGGATGAACCACAGCACAGGGTTCGCGATGACCGAGTAGTACATGTGGTACTGCTCGCGCGTGGGGTTGACGTAGTGCAGCTTGGTGGTCGAGCGACCGAGCGGCGCGACGATCGTCTCGCCCTGCTGCTCGACCATGTTCCTCTCGGCTTCGGTGCGCACGCACGATACCCAGTCCGCCGACGTGACCTCAGCGAGTGTCAGCAGCGCCGTGACCACGCCGCCGGCGCCACGCGCGAACCCTCCTTCCGGCCGAGGTTCGTGCGGCGCGCGATTGCTCACGACCACCGCAGAGCTGTGCGGCAGCGTGCGCGTGACGTAATTGCGCATTGAACTGCCAGGACGGCGGCGCTCGACGCTCTGCAGGAATGGGCTGTCAGCCATCAGCTCTCCCCCCTACGTCGGTGACGGCTGAGGTGATGGTAGCGGAGAAGGACTCGGCAGGATCGATGGAGTTGGAACGACCGACGGCAGAGCCGAAGGAGATGCACTCGGCGACGGGCTCGGCGATGGGCTCGGGCACATGTGCTCCGTGCCGACGAGGAAGAGCTCCGAGCCGCCGCACCCATGAGTGATGCCAGTGGGAGTCGAGTACCAGTCGCGCATCTTGTTCGGCAGCCCGTTCACGAAGTAGCGCAGCAGCGACGAGCCAACACTCTCACCGAACGCGAGGATGTGGCCGCCGCCGCCATTCGGCGCGGTGTTGCCGACCCAGGTCCCGATGACGATGTCGGGGTTGTAGGCCATCACCCACGAGTCGGGGATCTGCCCGTGCCCGTTGTCGCTGGTTCCGGTCTTGCTCGCCATCTGGCGGTTCCAGCCGAAGCCCCACTGATACTGGTAGTGGCGCAGGACGTCGGTGATGAGATAGGACTCCGCCGGCGTCAGCACGTCCTTGGTGTCAGTGCCGGGCCGCTGGTACACGACGTTGCCCTGGCTGTCGTCGACGCTGTTGATCCAGCTCAGGTTGACGCGCTGGCCCTGGTCGGCGAAGACCTGGTAGCCCTGGACGTGCTCGAGGAGCGTCACATCGCTCCCGCCGATCGCGGTGGCGAGCCCGGGGTCGAGCTTGCTGTTGATGCCCATCTGGTGCGCGAGGTCGATGACGTTGTTCATTCCTTCCATCTGAGCGACCTGCACGGCCGGGATGTTGCGCGAGAAAAGCAGCGCCTTTCGCGCGGGGATCATGCCCATGCTGACGTTGTCGAAGTCGTGCGGCGTGTAGCCGTTGAAGTTGGTGAGCTCGTCCTTCAGCACTGTCGCGAGCGTGATCTTGTGGTCGCGCAGCGCGGCCTCGTAGACGTACGGCTTGAACGAGGATCCAGGCTGGCGCTCGGCGGTGACCACGTCGAACTGGCCGCCGATGGAGTCGTTGCTGTAGTCGGCCGAACCGACCCACGCCAGCACCTCGCCCGACTTCGGGTCAGCAGCCAGAAGGGCTCCGTTGTTGACGTTCGCCCAGTGAAGGTCGCGCACGCCCTGCGCCACCGCCTGCTGCGCCAGCGCCTGCAGGTTGAGGTCGAGCGTGGTGTGGACGACAAGACCGCCCTGCTGGACCGCGGCCGAGCCGAACATCGACTCGAGCTGCGTCAGCACGAAGTCCACGAAGTGCGGCGCCTTGCTCTGGCGCGCGCTCACCCCTATGTGCAGCTCCTTCTGGATGTCTTCGGCGGACGCCGTGCCGGCCTCGCTCTGACTCAGCGCGCTTGTCGTCACCATGCCCCTCAGCACATATTCCTGCCGCGCCTTTGCATTCGAGTAATGCAGCACCGGGTCGTAGGCGCTGGGTGCCTGGATGACGCCGGCGAGGAACGCGGCCTGGGCCGGGCTGAGGTCCTTCGCGTCCTTATTGAAGTACGTGCGCGCCGCGGCGCCGATGCCGTACGCGCCGTGGCCGAAGTAGACGCGGTTCAGATACATCGTGAGGATCTGGTCTTTCGAGAAGCGCTGCTCGAGGCCGATCGCGAGCACCATCTCGTGGACCTTGCGGGGCAGCGATTTCTCGGGAGTGAGCAGCTGGATCTTCACCAGCTGCTGCGTGATCGTGCTGCCGCCCTGGTTCAAGCCGCCGCTCGTCAGGTCGACCCACACGGCGCGCGCGGTCGCCTGCAGGTCGATGGCGCCATGGTGGTAGAAATTGCGGTCCTCTGCGGCGATCACCGCCGCGGGCGCGTACTTGCCCATCTGGTCAAGGGTCAGGTTCACGTGATAGTGGCCTGCGGGGCTGTAGTCCTCGATGACCTGGCCGTTGCGGTCGAGGATGATGATGTCTCCCGCGGCGAGCCCGCTGTTGGGATCGGGCAGATCCTTGAGCGCCCACGCCACGTAGGCGGTGGACAGCGCGAAGATCACCGCGATGATGGCGGCGATCGGGATCCGGCGCCTCCACATCCACCCGGTGAGTCCGTGTGTCCGCCAGCTGCGTGGAGCGGACGATGCAGGGGTCCAGGCCAATCCTCAACCCTCCTGACAGCGCCAGGATAAGACGACTGGTGCGGCGCTTCGGAGTTAGAACGCCAAGTTCCGGGTGCCTACTCGAATTGTAAAAACGCCCAATTCGATCTCAGACGAGGCGGGATTAGCCCGGTTTTAGGAGAACTCCACGGCGATGTAAGCGGCCCCGTTTGCGCCCCTTGCCCAGGCAGTGCCGACGTAGTGGTACGGACCCATGATGTTGGCCCGGTGCTCGGGGCTGTTCATGAACATCGTGTTCAGCTGCGTGTCGTTGACGCCGCCGCTCCACCAGCCGACGTTCTCACCGCCCTGGTTGCCGAGGTGGCAGCCGAGGTCGAGCGATGCGCCGTTCGTGTGATACGGCTGCACCCAACCCTGCCGCGACAGGCGCACGGCGTTGGCCGTCGCCACTGACGCGAGGCATGAGCTCCAGGTCAGCGGGCCAAGGCCCGCGGAGGCGCGGTCGCGATTGATCAGCGACTGCTGGTACGAGCCGATGACGATCGAGCCTGGCGCGCGGGAGACCGGCGCGGTATAGCGTGGCGCGGCCTTCGGCTTCGTTCCGCTGGGTGCGCTCGGAGCCGCGGACGACGCCGCGAGCGCGAGCTTGTCCGTCTGCTGGTGGCTGGCCGCCGGCACCAGGAAGATGCCCGACGTGGCCACGCGGCTCGGCTGCTGTCCGTGGACGGCCACGACGATGATGGCTGCGACCGCGCACGCAGTCAGGCAAGCGGCGATAGATGAGGTGAGGCGCATGACCGCGAGTCTGGACACCGATCACGACGGGCCGCCGCAGGTCAGGTAAAAGCTTGTAAAACGGCCCTTACGCGACCTCGGGAAGGCGCGTGTTGAGCCGCTCCTGCGCCATCACCAGGAACACCTCGGCCGCATGCTCCCAGCCGCGGTGCTGCGACCACATCATCGTCATGGCCCGCAGGGCCAGGACCAGGGCCTCATAAATCTGGAAACGATCGAGCGTCGCGTCAGGCCTGAGCTCGCGATAGCGATTGAGGAACGCACGCCTGGTGTCCTCGGCCGCGACCGTGTCCTCCCAGCTGCGAGGTGCTGACGGGATCGCATATGCGCAGAACTTCGCCAGGTCGTAGCTCGTCTCGGCCATCGCGAAATAGTCGAAGTCGATCAGGGTATACACACCGTCCTCGTGTAGGAACTGGTCGTATTTGAGGTCGGCGTGTGTTGGCAGCACCTCTTCCTCATATGTCTTGGTGATGCGGTCGCGAAGGTGCAGCACCAGCTCACTCAACAGGAAGTGGGCTTTCGGGTCGACGTAGGCGAACTGCTCCGCCACTGAATCCAGCCGGCTCAGCTCGGCCTCGATGTCGACCCGCTCGTCGGGCTCCAGACCCGACTCGTGGATCACCGCCAGGGCGTCCGCAGCGGCGATTCCCACGCCGAAGAACTCGGCGCTGTCGCGCTCGCCCTTCACTGGCTTGCCGGGAGCGGCGCCCTCGAGCAGCATGCCGTACTCCCGTATGAAAACCTCTGGCTTCGCGATCTTCAGCAATCCGTCGGACTCCAGCGCCCGCTGCCACAGCGCCTCTTCGATGCGGTACGTGCGCAGGCCCCTTTCGCCGGGCTGCACCTTTCCATAGAAGGACGACTTGATGCCGCCCGGCTCATCAAGGTCGTAGCGGAGGATGCCGCTGATCTCCGGGACATATCGAACCCGCTCGACAGACACGCGATCGATCTGCCGGCCGGTCACATCCGAGAGGACGCCCCACATGGTTTTTGCGTCCGCCGCCCACGGCAGCCCCGGCAGTGCGAGGTCGAACGGATAGAACCAGTAAGCGAGCTGGTACTCCTCGACAAGGTGCGGGTATCCGATGTGGTAGATGGGATCGCAGGGCCGCCCACCGCCCTCGCGTTCCAGTCTTTTCTTGAGATGACTCCAGGATTCGGCGTCGAAGGCGCCTCTCGCCACCAGCCGAAACTTGTCCTCCTCCTCGTCCTTCTTTACGGTGATCTCGTGGACCACCCAGTAGGAGTGGGGCGGCTCGAGACGCGAGAAGCGACGCCGGACGCGAGCCAGCTCCCAGCCGGTACCGTCCAGTACCTGGCGCGCGACATCGGACACGGCGTCCGTTCCGGTGGCCTCTTGCATGGTTAGTAAAGAGATGGAAGGCGTTCTCAACACAGGGTTTCCCAACTAGGAACGCCGGAGCGGGCGTTCTACGACATGTCCCGGTGAAGGGATGTGCGCAGAGCGGCGGCGAGGGAAAACCCGTCCCAAATCCTCATTACCGCTCCGGAGGTGGTCGTTTTGGATAACTCATTCGTCGGGTCCATCGCCCGCACACCAGGACTCCTGCGCCAGGTCCTGGTGTCGTTGGCGATTTTCTTGTGTGGGCTGATGCTCATGCTTGCAAGGTCCTCTCCGGCGCTGGCTGCGGATTCGCACAGTAAGGATGACCACGGCAAACAGAGCTCAGCGACGGCGCAGCGCCACGACGGGCCATCCCACCACCACGACCAGGAGATCGGTGGCTCGGGTGGTGGCGACGGCAACGGGAACGGCGACGGCAAGCACACGGGTGGCAGTCAGAAGGCCGCCGGCTCTTCGGCGAGCTCTTCAAGCTCTTCGAACAACGCGAGCGGCAGCGGCGCCGCAACTGCTTCGTCCAGCTCGAAGCAGTCGGCCAGCTCTTCGCAATCGGCCAGCACTGCCAATGCTTCGGCCAGCGCCAGCACATCGGCGACAGCCGGCACGTCTGCGAAGTCAGGCGGCACGACAGACAGCTCCGCGCACTCGAGCACCGGCGCGAACAACGCCGGCAAGGCCGGCGGCGACAGTGGCAAGTCCGGCGCAACTGCCGGAGCGGCGGACACGACCGGGCAGCACAAGGAGCCCGGCGAAGGCAACTCCGATTCCAACGGTGATCTGCAGAGCGGCGGCAATGGGGACGACAAGCCCAAGACGCACGGTCATGACAACGACTCGGCGTCAGCGCCGTCGGCCACATCAGCCACGTCGACCAGCAGTGCAAGCAGCATGAGCAGCACCGGGTCCGGCGGCAACACCACCGGCGCCCCGAGCGCAACCTCGGCCAACCAGGGCTCGACCGGCTCCGGCGGCAACACCGCCGGCGGCGCGAGCGCAACCTCGGCCAACCAGGGCTCGACCGGCTCCGGCGGCAACACCGCCGGCGGCCCGAGCGCAACCTCGGCCAACCAGGGCTCGACCGGCTCCGGCGGCAACACCGCCGGCGGCCCGAGCGCAACCTCGGCCAACCAGGGCTCGACCGGCTCCGGCGGCAACACCGCCGGCGGCGCGAGCGCAACCTCGGCCAACCAGGGCTCGACCGGCTCCGGCGGCAACACCGCCGGCGGCGCGAGCGCAACCTCGGCCAACCAGGGCTCGACCGGCTCCGGCGGCAACACCGCCGGCGGCCCGAGCGCAACCTCGGCCAACCAGGGCTCGACCGGCTCCGGCGGCAACACCGCTGGTGGCCCGAGCGCAACCTCGGCCAACCAGGGCTCGACCGGCTCCGGCGGCAACACCACCGGCGCCCCGAGCGCTACCTCGGCCAACGTGGGCTCGACCGGCTCCGGCGGCAACACCACCGGCGCCCCGAGCGCTACCTCGGCCAACGTGGGCTCGACCGGTTCCGGCGGCAACACCACCGGCGCGCCGAGCGCAACCAGCACCCAGGCTGGCGGCGGCGGCACGGGCGGTGCAGGTGGCGTCAGTGGCACCACCGCAACAGGGACGGGCGGCGTCAGCGCGGGCACTACGCTCGCGAACACCGGACTCCCACTTCTGGGAGCTCCGTTGGGCGCTCTCCTCGTCGCACTCGGTGGCATCGGCCTCCGACTGAGGCGCCGCAAGTAAGTCAGTAGTTCGTGACCGGGTCCGCACCGCGCGGGCCCGGTCTTCTTTTTTGTGGGGAAGTGAACGCGACCACGCGTTTCAGTGATGGGTCCACTCCGCAAGGCGTGGGCCCACCAGATTTCAGCTGCGGGAGGAACCGATGGCTCTATCGCCCGGCGGCATCATTGCGTGGCTCCTGGTCGGGTTGATCGCAGGCTGGGCGGCAGGCAAGGTCAGCCGCGGCCATGGCTTTGGCATCATCGGCGACCTGGTCGTAGGGCTGATCGGCGCCCTGATCGGCGGGCTCGTCGCGGGCGCCTTCATCCAGGGGAGCGTGGGTTTTGTCGGCAGCATCATCGTCGCGTTCCTCGGCGCCATCGTCCTGCTGGCTCTGATCCGACTCCTCAGCGGGCGCCGAACGACCAGCTGACAGGCCCTGAACGGGCCGACGCGCGAACTCGGTCGCCCCTGGGATTACCTCACTTGTACGGTGACGTGGCACACCCTCGGGCTATTTGATTTAGCGGTGCCCTAACCCGCCTGGAGGCCAATTGAACATAGCAGCACGATCCGGCGCGCACGAGGGCGGCCGGTCAAAGCGGATCGCGGAGCCGGAATCGAGCCGGCGCTCCACCGGTGGCACGGGCCAATCGGGCGGCGCCGGACTTGTCGCGCCTGCCGTCAAGACAAACGGCGACATGGGGGAGCTTCGGCAAAGGATCTCGCGCATCGAGCAGGAACGCGATCGCGCGGCTGCCCGCCTGCAGCAGGCTGAGGAAGACCTCGACGTCGCCGAGCAGCGCCTCGAGGACGCCGACACGGCGCGCAGGCATCTGCTCGACAACGTCGCCTCGGGAGGCGACGAAGCCAGGCGGCGGTTCGCGAGCGCCCTGCACGACGACGCCCTGCAGCTCCTCACGGCCGCCGAGCTTCAGCTCGAACGGCTCCGAGTCGACGCCCGCCGGACAAAGTACGCGGCGGACCTGGAGCAGCTCAAGACGACGATCAAGCGGGTCGAGGATTCGCTGCGCAACCTGCTCTACAACGTGAGCCCGGCCTCAGTCGACCTGCACATGCGACTAAGCGCCTCGATTCGCGATCGCGCGGTGGCTCTGAAGCAGCACACCGGCATCGAAGCGGAGCTGGACCTCCGCCTTCCTGACGCACTCCCAGGCGTCGTGAAGACGAACGTCTTCAAGAACATCTCCGAGGCGTTGAGCAATGTCGAGAAGCACAGCAACGCCACCCGCGTAGCCGTCAGGGCCGAGACCCTGGACGGCGGCATCAGCATCGTCATCTCCGATGACGGGACCGGCTTCGTCGTCGCCGAAAGCCTCTATCTGCCCGGGCACCTTGGATTGATCGCAATGCGCGAGCGCGCGCAGCTCGCGGGCGGCTGGTGCCGCATCGACAGCGAGCCAGGGGCCGGAACCCGTGTCAGTTTCTGGATTCCGTTCGAAACGTAGAGCGAAAACGAGAGGAAGAGGAGATCTGCAGTGGCTCGTCGAGCCGTAAATACTGAATCGGTAGACCCAAGGGTCACGCTCAACGTGCTGACCGCCGTGAAGCGCGGCGATTTCTCTGCACGCATGCCGGCCAACTGGATCGGCCCGGCGGCTCGTGTGGCCGCGGCGCTCAACGAGATCATCGAGTCCAACCAGCGCCTGGAGCGTGAGCTTCACCGTCTGAGCAAGCGCGTGGGCAAGGAAGGCCAGATGAAGCGCGCGCCGCTAGGCGACGCGGGCGGCGCATGGGCCAGCACGCTCGACGCCATCAACGACCTCATCGAAGACCTCGCGAGGCCGAACATGGAGATGGGCCGCGTCATCCGCGCGGTCGCCGCCGGCGACCTGTCGCAGACGATGCCGCTCGAGATCGACGGCCGGCGCCTGCAGGGCCAGTTCCTCAACACGGCCAAGACCGTCAACACGCTGGTCGACCAGCTGCGCCTGTTCGCCAACGAGGTGACGCGCGTGGCGCGCGAGGTGGGCACGGAGGGCAAGCTGGGCGGTCAGGCCGAGGTCAAGGGAGTCGGCGGCGCCTGGAAGGAGCTGACCGACAACGTCAACACGATGGCCAGCAACCTGACCAGTCAGGTGCGAAACATCGCCGAGGTCACCACCGCCGTGCAGCAGGGCGACCTCTCCAAGAAGATCACTGTCGACGTCCAGGGCGAGCTGCTCGAGCTGAAGAACACTGTGAACACGATGGTCGACCAGCTGAACGCATTCGCCAACGAGGTGACGCGTGTCGCCTACGAGGTCGGCACCGAGGGCAAGCTGGGCGGCCAGGCCGAGGTCGAAGGCGTCGGCGGCGTGTGGAAGGACCTGACCGACAACGTCAACTCCATGGCCGGCAACCTCACGAGCCAGGTGCGAAACATCGCCGAGGTCACCACCGCGGTGCAGCAAGGCGACCTCTCCAAGAAGATCACCGTCGATGTTCAGGGCGAGATCCAGGAGCTCAAGAACACCATCAACGTCATGGTCGACCAGCTCAACGGTTTCGCCAACGAGGTGACCCGCGTGGCACGCGAGGTGGGCACCGAAGGCAAGCTGGGCGGCCAGGCCAAGGTCGAGGGCGTCGCCGGCATCTGGAAAGACCTCACCGACAACGTGAACTTCATGGCCGGCAACCTCACCAGCCAGGTGCGCAACATCGCCGAGGTCACGACTGCGGTTCAGCAGGGGGACCTCTCCAAGCAGATCACCGTGGACGTGCAGGGCGAGATCCTCGAGCTCAAGAACACCATCAACCTGATGGTCGATCAGCTCAACGCATTCGCCCTCGAGGTCACGCGTGTGGCGCGCGAGGTGGGCACCGAAGGCCAGCTGGGCGGCCAGGCCGAGGTGGAAGGCGTGGCCGGCATCTGGAAAGACCTGACCGACAACGTCAACACGATGGCCAGCAACCTGACGAGCCAGGTGCGAAACATCGCCGAGGTGACGACCGCGGTGCAGCAGGGCGACCTGTCGCGAAAGATCACCGTCGATGTTCGCGGAGAGATCCTCGAGCTCAAGAACACGATCAACGTCATGGTCGACCAGCTCAACGCGTTCGCCAACGAGGTGACCCGTGTGGCCCGCGAGGTGGGCACCGACGGCAAGCTGGGCGGTCAGGCCGATGTCGAAGGCGTCGGCGGAATCTGGAAGGACCTGACAGCCAACGTCAACACGATGGCGAGCAACCTCACCGCCCAGGTGCGCGGCATCGCGCGCGTGGTGACGGCGGTCGCCAACGGTGAGCTCGAAGGCAAGCTCGTGCTGGAGGCGAAGGGCGAGATCGCCGAGCTCGCCGACACCATCAACAGCATGACCGACACGCTGGCGACCTTCGCCGACCAGGTGAGCACCGTCGCTCGCGAGGTCGGCGTCGAGGGACGCCTGGGCGGCCAGGCGAGCGTCCCAGGCGCGGCCGGCACGTGGCGCGACCTCACCGACAACGTCAACCGGCTGTCGGCGACGCTGACCACTCAGGTGCGCGCCATCGCGGAGGTGGCCACCGCGGTGACCGAAGGCGACCTGACGCGGTCGATCGGCGTGGAGGCGAGCGGAGAGGTCTCAGTCCTCAAGGACAACATCAACGAGATGATCAGCAACCTTCGCGAAACGACCCAGAAGACGAAGGAGCAGGACTGGCTCAAGACCAACCTCGCGCGGTTCACGCGCATGCTGCAGGGCCAGCGCGACCTGCTGACGGTGTCGCGCCTCATCCTGTCGGAGCTGGCGCCGCTGATCAATGCCGAGTACGGCGCGTTCTACGGCATGGTCAACCCAGACAGCTCCGAGCCGTACCTGATGTTCCAGGCCGGCTACGCGTACAAGCCGCGCAAGGACCTCGGACGCGAGTTCCGGCTCGGTGAAGGGCTCGTCGGCCAGTGCGCTCTCGACAAGCGGCCGATCCAGCTGAGCAATGTGCCACCGGACTACATCCGGATCACCTCGGGCCTCGGCCAGGCATCGCCCTTGAACATCCTCATCCTCCCCGTCCTCTTCGAAGGCGAGGTTCGCGCCGTGATCGAGCTCGCCTCGTTCCAGCACCTCAGCCCGATCCACCGCGACTTCCTTGACCAGCTCACTGACAGCATCGGTGTCGTCCTGAACAACATCCAGGCCAACGGGCGAACGGAATCCCTGCTGCGCCAGTCTCAGTCGCTGGCCAACGAGCTGCAGAGCCAGCAGGACCAGCTGCAGCGGACGAACGCCGACCTGGAGGAGAAGGCGAACCAGCTCGCGCAGCAGAACGCCGAGATCGAGATGAAGCGGGCCGAGGTCGAGGACGCCAAGAACATGCTCGAGGAAAAGGCCGAGCAGCTGGCGGTCACCTCTCGCTTCAAGTCCGAGTTCCTCGCCAACATGTCCCACGAGCTGCGGACACCCCTGAACAGCCTCTTGATCCTGGCCCAGGAGCTTGCGGAGAACCCCGACGGCAACCTGCTGCCGAAGCAGGTCGAATACGCGACGATCATCCGCTCGTCGGGAAGCGACCTGCTGAAGCTGATCAACGACATCCTCGACATCTCGAAGATCGAGTCCGGCACGGTCGCGCTGGAGATCAGCGACTTCCCGGTGGCCGACATCGAGCTGCTGCTCGAGAGAACGTTCCGCCACGTGGCGGACGTCACCAAGCTGGCATTCACGATCGACCTCGATCCCACGCTGCCCGAGACCATTCCGATCGACCCGCAGCGCCTGCAACAGGTACTCAACAACCTCTTGAGCAACGCGTTCAAGTTCACCGAGAAGGGCAAGGTTGAGTTCCGGGCCGCGCCCGCCACCTCAGGTTGGACGTTGGAGGCACTGTCGCAAGCCGAAGGCGTGGTGGCGCTGAGCGTGACCGACACCGGCATCGGGATTCCGCTGGACATGCAGCGCTCGATCTTCGAGGCCTTCTCCCAGGGCGATGGCACCACCAGCCGCAAGTTCGGCGGTACGGGTCTCGGCCTATCGATCTGCCGTGAGCTGGTGAGCTTGCTCGGGGGCGAGATCACGCTGGAGAGCCAGCCCGGCAAGGGCAGCACCTTCACCGTGTACCTGCCGGCGGGCACCGTTCCGCCTCCTCTCCGGCCAGTGGTGGAGGCGCCGTCCAACGGTACGGAAGTGCTCGCTCAGAAGCCTTCCTCGCGCGTGCCGGCGCTGGTTGCGGCGGCTACGAACGCGCCACAGGCTGAGCGGCCGGCCACCGCCGTCCAGCCGGCACGCGCGAAGGGTCGGCGGCGGCGGGCGGACGAGGTCGTTATCGCCGCACCGGCCGCGAACGGAAACGGCAAGGCCGTCCTCGTGGTGGAGGACGACGCAATCCAGCGGCAGCACATCGTGTCCCTGGTTGAGCCTCTGCAGGCCGAGGTGGTATCGGTGGCGACGGGCGAGGAGGCGCTCAGGGAGCTGAAGGGGCACAAGTTCGACGTGGCGGTCATCGACCTCGGCCTGCCGGGCATGAGTGGCTGGGAGGTGATCGAACGCATCCGGAGCACGAAGACGCTGCGCTCGACGGCGCTGGTCGTCTATACCGCTCGCGACCTCAATCGCCAGGAGGAGATGAAGCTCGCGAGGGCCACGCGAAGCGTTGTGGTCAAGGAAGTACGGTCGGCGGAGCGTCTGCGAGACGAGATCTCGAGCCTGCTCAGCCAGCCGAGGGCGAACGAGGCGGAGACTCACTCAGAGACGAACGGCAACCCAGACCCGGCTCTTGCCGGCAAGAAGGTGCTGGTCGTGGACGACGACATCCGCAACATCTTCGCGTTGACCGCAATGCTCGAGCGGCAGGGAATGCAAGTGATCGCCGTCGACAACGGCCAGAACGCGCTCGAGGTGGCGCGCGACGAGCCGGACATCAGCATCGCGCTCGTCGACGTGATGATGCCCGAGATGGATGGCTTCGCCACGATGAGCCACATGCGCAAGCTGCCGAAGTTGAAGAATCTGCCGATCGTCGCTCTGACCGCCAAGGCCATGAAAGGCGACAGGGAGAAGTGCATCGAAGCAGGAGCCTCGGACTACATCGCCAAGCCGATCAACAGCGCACATCTCCTATCGATGCTGCGCGCGTGGTTGACCGGCTGAGCGCGGCGCGCCCGAAGGCAACGGCACCAGGCTCGGACGAACGGAGCCTGGAGGAGATTGAGCTGCGGCTGCTGCTGGAAGGGATAGCCCTTCACCACGGCTATGACTTTCGCGAGTACGCGCGGGCGCCGTTGCGCCGCAACATCCTGATGGGCATGGCACTCGAGGGAGTGCCGACCATCTCTGCCTATCAGGATCGAGTACTTCACGATCCAGCGAGCCTGCAGAGGTTCCTCAACATCGTCGGCGTCAACGTCACGAGCATGTTTCGCGAGGCGATTGCCCTGCGCGTGCTGCGGGAGGAGATCGTGCCGTGGCTGCGAACTTTTCCATCCGTGCGGATCTGGGTCGCCGGCTGCGCCACGGGCGAAGACGTGGCGTCGCTGGCGATCGTGCTGCGTGAGACGGGGATGCTGGGCCACACGCGCATCTACGCGACCGACATCAACGAAGGCAGCCTCGCGATTGCCGCGCGGGGCCTGCTGCCGCTGGAGAGTGTGCAGTCGAGCGAAGCCGACTACCGGCGCTCCGGGGGCCGCGGCGCGCTTACCGATTACTACGCCGTGGCCGGCGAGATGGCACGGCTGGACGAGACGCTGCTCTCAGGCGTGACGTGGTCCCGGCACAACCTCGTGAGCGACGCGTCGTTCAACGACTTCCACGTCATCCTCTGCACGAACGTTCTCACGCATTTCAGCCGCGAGCTGCAGACGCAGGTGCAGGAGCTCCTGTACGACAGCCTGGTGCGCTCGGGATACCTGATCGTCGGCCGTCTCGAGTCGCTGATCGGCTGGGGAAGCTCGAGCCTTTACACCCGAGTGCACGAGAGCTCAGGCGTGTATCGCAAAGGCGGCGCGGCGTGAAGCAACGACGCGTCATGCCGGAAGCAGAGGAAACGGCTGGCGCGCCGCCGCTCCCAAACATCCTCATCGTCGACGACGACCCGGCGAAGCTCATCGCGCTCCGCGCCGTGCTCGCTCCTCTTGGCGCAAACCTGGTCGAGGCGAGGTCCGGCGCCGATGCGCTGCGCCACCTGCTAAAGGACGACTTCGCGGTCATCCTGCTCGACGTCCGAATGCCCATCATGAGCGGATTCGAGACGGCGGAGATGATCCGGCAGCGGCCCGCTTCCGAGCAAACCCCGATCATTTTCGTGACAGCCTTCGAGCAGGCTGAGACGAACCTGGGCCGCGGTTATGAGCTCGGGGCCGTGGACTTCGTGTTCTCCCCCATCGTGCCGGCCATCCTGCGCGCGAAGGTCACCGTCTTTGTGGAGCTGTACAAGAGCCAGCACGAGCTGAAGCGCTACCGAACGCAGCTGCAGGGACTTGTGCAGGAGCGTACGACCGCGCTGACGGCGATCAACCGCGAGCTCGAGGCCTTCAACTACTTCGTCTCACACGACCTGCGTGCGCCGTTGCTTGCGATCGACACGATCGCGCAGTCGCTGATGGACAACCCCGAGGTCGTGAGCGACGCCACCAAGGACCAGATCATGCGGCTGCGTCGAACCAGCAAGCAGATGATGGCCCTGTTCGACGGTATGCAGACCCTGTTCCGCCTGACCGGCGGCGACATCCGCCGCGAAAAGGTCGACATCAACCGGATCGCCACCGAGATAGGCGCCCACTGTCAGGCGCAGGAGCCCAAGCGCAGGGTGGATTTTCGGGTCGAGGAGGGCCTGACAGCGTCTGGCGATGCCGGGCTCGTGCGCATCCTGCTGACCAACCTCATCAGCAATGCGTGGAAGTTCACGCGCGACAAGCCGCAGCCGGTGATAACCATCGGCTCCGAGCGGGTCGCAGGTGAGAACAGGCTCTTCGTTCGCGACAACGGCGTCGGCTTCGACATGATCTATGCGCACAAGCTCTTCGGCGCCTTCCAGCGCCTGCACAGCCAGAGCGAGTTTGCGGGCGAGGGCATCGGACTCGCGGTGGCCCAGCGAATCGTCAACCGTCACGGCGGCCGGATCTGGGCCGAAGGGGCGGTGGGCGAAGGGGCGACCTTCTACTTCGTGTTGTAGCAGCTAGCTGCTGGTGGTCGGCGGCGGCGCGGGGTAGTACTGGTCGGTGAAGATGACGTAGCGCTGGGTCGCAAACGCGCCTGCCCACAGGGGCCAGCACGTGGTCAGCGTGAGGTGATAGCCGCCGCTCTGGGGCACCAGCACGGTCCTGTCCGAGGGATCGACGATTCGATAGCCGGTCACGCGATAGCGGTAGAGCCCGTATCTCGTCTGCAGGTCGACGTCGTCGCCGACTGCGAGCTTCGGAAAGTCGACCCAGTACACGTTGTGGGCCGCCACGCCCACGGTGCCCTGGTCGCCGGGCCATGGCGTGTCGGGATAGTGGCCAGGCCCGCTGTAGAGGACGCCGCTGCTGATGCCTTCCTTCACCGCGGCGAAGTAGCCGAGCTTCGGGACCTGGATCGCGAAGTCGACGCCGCTGACAGGATGCTTGAGCGCCGGGTCGACCTTGGGCGGAGGGGCTGCCGGGACGACCACGTGCTGGCGCCATGCCTGGTCGATGCGGTTCTGGTCTTCGATCGCGATCGAGGTCGTGTAGAAGAAGCTGACGATCAGGATGACCCCTGCGGCGATGAACAGCAGTGCTGTCGCCCGCAGCGGGTCCAGGCGGCTAGCGGCCTTTGCTGTGCCCTTTCTCTTGGTGCTGCTTGAGAACGGTCCGCGCGGCCACTTCCTTGGCGCGCTTGCCATATCGTCCTTCTTTCTTGGCCGACTCGAGGATGTGCTCGTACTGGCGCTGCTCCTTGGTTCCGACGCCGCGTACATGTTTCCTGCCAGGCAAAACTGCCCTCCTGATGGGTGTTCCTTAACTGGAACGCGGCTTCGAGGTCCAGTACCGGCTGGGGGCCCTGGCTAGGTTCGACGTCCCCACCCTACCCTCCCCACAGGGTGGGGAGGGGCGCAGGTTCGACGTCCCCACCCTGCCCTCCCCACGTGGTGGGGAGGCGCCTAGTCGGCCAGGATCTTGCCTACTCGGCTCAACAGAGTGGCCGGCGTTGTGTTGGCCTTGACCATCCAGTCCACGATGCCAAGCTTTCGGGCTTCATCCTCGCGGCCCCCGACGCCCGAGGCGTTGGAGACGACCAGCACCGGGATGTCCTGCGTGCTCGGGTTCGAGCGGAGGCGGCGCAGCACATCGAAGCCGTCCATGCGCGGGAGCAGAAGGTCGAGCAGGATCAGAGCGGGCGGATCGGCGAGCGCCTGGTTGAGGCCCGACTCGCCGTCGTAGGCGATCTCCACCGGCCAACCGCCGGCCTCCAGCCCCATGCGGTACATGTCGGCGATGAACCGGTCGTCCTCGATGAAGAGGATTCGTTTGGGTAGCTGGTCGCGAGCCAGTCCCTCGCCGGCAACCCTCGCACCTTGCCCGGTAACCTTGTGTAGGTGGCTTCTGAACGGGGGAAAAACGAGGCGGCCCAGCTGCTCGACCTCGCTTTTGACGCGCTGCTCGCGGTTGAATCTGATAGTCACAGGATCACCTATTGGAACGCGGGAGCCCAGCGAATGTACGGGTATTCCCGCGAAGAGGCTCTCGGGCATATCTCAAACCAGCTGCTTCAGACGCAATATCCAGGAATCAAAAACTCGGCTTTCGCCACCGTGATGGAGACCGGCTCCTGGGAGGGCCGCCTCGTCCAGACCCGCAAGGACGGCAGCGTGATCGTGGTCGACGGCAAGCGGGTGCTCGACCGTGACGCCGGCCGAATCCTGGAGGTGACCCGGGAGGTCACCGACGAGATAGCCCACTCGGAGAGGTTCAAGGTCCTGGTCGAGAGCGTCAAGGACTATGCGATCTTCCTCCTCGACACCAAGGGCCGGGTCTCGAGCTGGAACGAGGGCGCCCGGAGGATCAAGGGCTACGAGGATCACGAGATCCTGGGCAGGCACTTTTCGGCGTTCTATCCGCAAGAGGACATCGAGGCAGGAAAGCCCGAGCGTGAGCTTCGCATGGCCCGAGAGTCCGGCCACGTCGAGGACGAGGGCTGGCGCGTGCGCAAGGACGGAACCCGCTTCTTCGCGCTTGTTGTCGTCACCGCCCTTTACGACCTGTCAGGAAAGCTGACGGGTTACGCCAAGGTGACCCGCGACATCACGGCGCGGCAGCTGGAACGCCAGCGCCTGCTCGACCTCGAGCGGTCGAAATCCGCTTTCCTCAACCTCGTCGCGCACGAGCTGCGCAGCCCGTTGACGGTGCTGCGCGGCTACCTCTCGATGTTCCGCGACGCCTCATCCGAGCGCAGGCGCGACCTGGAGGAACGGTCGCTGCCGGCGCTGGAGGCGAAGACCATCGAGATGAGCCGCCTGGTCGACCAGATGGTCGAGGTGGCGCGACTCGAGGAGGGCAGCCTCCGGCTGCGCGCCGACCGCGTGGACCTCTGTGCTATCGCCGACGAGGCGGTGGGCCTTGTGCGGGCGCTCGAGGAGCCACCTGCCCACAGCATCGTCTTCGAGCCGTTCCCTGGCGAGCTCAACGTCCTCGGCGACCCGGAGCGCATCCAGATGATCCTGAGCAACCTGCTATCGAACGCCATCAAGTACTCGCCGTCCGGCACCGAGGTGACGGTGATGCTCGATCAGACCGCGGAGCTCGGCCGCGTGGCGATCAACGACCAGGGGGTTGGCATCCCGCTTTCGGAGCAGATCCGCCTGTTCAGCCGGTTCATGCGCGTCGACCGCCCGGGCTCGGATCATGTACCGGGCACCGGGATGGGGCTCTACCTCTCGCGCGAGCTCGCCCGGAGGATGGGAGGAGACATCGTCCTGCAGTGGTCGGGCCCTGGGGGCTCGTCGTTCGCGCTGCTGATGCCGCTGGCGGAAAAGTAAGGCTCAGCTCACCAGCGACAAGACGATCAGCGCCTGGCCGGCGTGATACAGGACGATGTTTGCGAGGCGCCCACCGGGTAGCGGCTTGACGAAGCGGTTCCACGCAAGCACGCCGTCTGAATAGAAGAACAGCAGCGCCCCGGCCAGGGCGACGAGCGAGCCGGTGCTGCCCGAGCTCGAGACCATGATCACGAACACCGTCACATAGGCGACGACCGGCCAGACAAGTCCTGGCTGTTTCTTGCGCAGCGCCCTGATCACCGGCGGGAGGATCACCGCCACCGACACCAGCGCGATCACCGAGGCCACTGCCAGCAGCGCGGCCTGGAGCGGGCGATGGCTGAAGCCGGCGATGTAGGCCAGGTGCTCCACCAGCGCGGCGACCAGGCCGGGCAGGAACATGTCCCGCGGCAGCACCAGGAAGATGTCGCTGATGAGCCCAAAGGCCAGGGCCACCACAAAAAAGGTGCGCTCGGTGGAATCCACCGGGTGAAGAAGGATCGCGACGGCTAT
>Ga0209057_1000513_pt1 | contig 34702 bp, 38 predicted proteins | sample GraSoiAngelo_146_FD_185903 | JGI IMG/M metagenome (GOLD analysis project Ga0209057, IMG submission 185903) | Grasslands soil microbial communities from the Angelo Coastal Reserve, California, USA - 14_1009_05_30cm (SPAdes) (version 2) | ecosystem: Environmental > Terrestrial > Soil > Grasslands ... | reverse complement strand
CGTTCACGCGTCCACCAAGAGCCGTCGTCTCCTGCCATTTGGTCCGCGTCTGAAGGGCCGCGATCAATTCGCCATCGCCTTGCTGTCCGCCGAGCAGAATTGCGTGCGACGCGACGTCTTCGGAGATGTGCACCGCGCCGCCGCCCGCCAAACCCCAATCCTGCTCGAAGTGGTGAGAACTCGCGCTGATTGACATGTTCGATACCGGGGCGAGGTCACCGGGAACGCCACCGACGAAGAAGAACTGCCTGTAAGCGAACGCCTCGCCTCTGAGGTCGAACGAGTAGCCGATCGGCGCGCCCATTACGCCGATCCAGAGCCAGGTCTGCGCGAGGAGCGCCACGGCGACCGCGATGACCGCGAATGAGCGAAGGCGGCGGCTCACGTCGAAAGATTACGGCGCGGGCGATGGACTCGGCGACCTGCCGTGCAGGAACGGAATGTCGAACGATGGCTTCGGGATCGTGATCGTCGGGAATTGGAAACGCGGCGACGCGGTCGGAAGCGCGCCGAGCTCGTCGGACGGCGCGGGGAGTCCCTCATCGGGATAGGTGCGCGGTCCCATGATCTCCACGGTCGTCGTGACCGGCTCGCTCACCGAAACGGTCCCATCGCGAAGCTCGTACGTGAGTTTGTACGTGCCGACCGCGTTCGGTGCCAGGAACGCCGCGTATAACGTCCCGGTCGCTCCGACCTTGAAGACCCCAGCGGGGCTCGCGCCCTGCTGCACGGTGCGGCCGTTGCGTGGGTCGATCACACGCCAGCCGATCGACAGGGGACGATCGGTCGCGCCAGCGAGCGCGCCGTAGCTCACGCTGAGAAGCGATGCCTCGCCCCGGTGGAGCGTGTGTGGCATACCGACCTCCGCGGTTATGAGGTATGGGTTATGCGCGCGCAAGCTGAATGATGCCGTCGCCGCGCCCGCGGGCGCGAGCGCTGCGCCGCTCGCGTCGGTCAGCCCGATGGTGGCCGTGTACGTCCCCGGCTGCTGCGGCACGGCGATCGCGATGCCAACGTTCTGCGTCTGTTGCGGCTGGAGCGGCGGAAGCGGCTGCGGCTTGGGCGAGGTCGCAAGGAGGACACCCGAGGCGTTACGCAGCTCCCACGTGAGGCCGATCGCGCCGGCGCCGGAGGACATCCACGCGCGCGTGCCGATGTTCGTGATCGGTACGACCACCCGAGTCTCGGTGCCGACATCGACCGCGATCGCCGTCTTCGAGACCTGGTACCGCGCGTTCGCCGCCGGCTCAAGGTTCGAGCTGTACACGAGCGAGCCGATCGATGAGATGAAGTTCGCCGCATCCTCGTCGAGCGCGTCCCACGTCATTGCGACGACCACGCGCGGGCCGGTCTTCGTGTAGATGATCCCGGCGTCATGCGTTACGCCGCTCAGGTTGCCGGTCTTGTGTGCGACCACGACGCCACCCGGCAGCTGAGCCGGAAGCCGGTCATTGATCTGCTGGCGCTCGAGTCGCGCGAGCATGCGGTCCGATGCCGCGGGCGAGATGAGCTGCCGCTTCGCGAGCAGCGTGAAGAATGTGCCGATGGCGTGTGGCGTCGCCCAGTTGTCTTCGGTGTCGTCGAACGCGACGTGGAAGTTGCTGATCCCGGCCTTCTCGAGCGTCGCGTCGATATTGGCGCCGCCGAGGATGTGCCAGAGGGCGAGCGCCGCGCCGTTGTCTGAGACCGTGATCATCGCCTCGAGCGCCTCGTCGAGCGTCAATTCCGTTCCGGCGTACTCGAACGACCCATCGGCAGTGATGTCGTCCGGCTCGATGGTGACCGTGTCCGCGTAGTGAAGCTCGCCCGTGTCGACTCTCCGCTCGGCCTCGGCGAGCACGCCGAGCTTGTAAAGCGATGCCGCAATTACCTGCTCCTCCGCGTCGTGAGCGAATAGCGGGGTCGCCACGGTGGGGTCGGCGATCCAGATTCCGGCGCCACCCGGGAAGGAGCTGACCAGACCGTCGAGTTGCTTGACGAGGTCCGACGTGCTCGCCTGCGCCGAGGCAGGCAGGGCCAGGGCGATGACGAAGCTGACGGCGAGAGCGAGACCGACCCGGCGCACCCAGCAGGGGTAACGGCGGGCGGATGCGCTTGTTTCACCGTTTGACAGACTCTTAACCGGTCGCATCGTGCCCCAGCCGGACCATCTCGCGGTAACCAGCCGGTGTCTCGTCCTCATACCCGAGGAGGTGAAGCACGCCGTGGGCGGCCAGAACAGCGACCTCTTCCGCGACCGGTCTTTTCCGGCGGCGCGCTTGCCTTGCCGCCTGCGGGGCGCTGATAAGAATCTCGCCCAGATCGAAGCGTCCGCCGTTCTCCGAGCGTCGCCTTTCCAGGTGCGCGACCGCCCCGGGGCCACGGTCGCGCGGTGGGATCGCCTCACCGAAGGAGAGCACGTCGGTCGTCCGATCGATACGGCGAAACCGCTTGTTCAAGGCACGCATGTCCGTGTCGGAGATGAATGCAACCTGCACTTCGGCATCGCGCGGCAGCCGGTACGGTCGGACCGCGCGGCGGATCGCTCGGCGGATCGGAGCGAGCTCGCAAGGCGCCTCGCCGGCGATGGCGATGCGCATCGGGCTTAGCCGCTCGCGGCGGGCTTGATGCGGGTGATGCGGTCCTCTGGGTACGGGATGCGCTCGTGGTACACGCCGAGGAGGAGCTCGCAGAAGGCGTCCTTGATGCGCTCGACGTCACGGAACGTGAGGTCGCACTCGTCGAGCTGTCCGTCGGCGACGCGCTCGTCGATGATGCGGTCGACCATCGTGCGGATCGTTTCCGGATTCTTCTCGGACAGCGAGCGGACCGACGCTTCCGTGCCGTCGGCGAGCATGACGATCCCGGCCTCCTTGCTGTGGGGACGGGGACCGGGATAGCGGAAGGAGCGCTCGTCGGGCGCCTGGCCGCGCTGCTGCGCGATCTGGAAGAAGTACTTCACAACGCTCGTTCCGTGGTGGCCCGGGATCATCTCGCGGATCCGCGCGGGAAGCCGGTAGCGGTCGGCGAGAGCGAGCCCATCCTTCACGTGTGCGGCAACGATGCCGGCGGACACGAGCGGATCGAGCTCGTCATGAGGGTTCTGTCCGGTCTGGTTCTCGATGAACGCGGTCGGGTTCCGCATCTTTCCGATGTCGTGGTAGTAGGCGCCCACTCTGGCCATGAGTGGATCGGCGCCGATGACCTCGGCGGCGCGCTCGGCAAGGTTCCCGACGAGAAGCGAGTGGTGATACGTGCCGGGTGTGCGGAGCAGAAGCTGCCGCAGGAGAGGATGGTTCGGATCGCCAAGCTCGCGCAGCTCGAACACGGTCGAGATGCCGAAGACATGACCGAGGATGGCCGTTCCCGCGAAAGCCAGCAGCCCTGAGCCGAGCCCGCTCACGAGGGCGCCGGCGAGCAGCTGCGCGACGCCGAGTGGATCGGCCGCGCGATTCACGAGAACGAACGACAGGATCACGCCGACTGCGCCGGCAGCGACCGCTACGGCTCCGGCCGCGAATTCGCGCGCCGTGGTCGCTCGCCGAACAGCAGCCATGCCGAGAAGGGCGGGCACGAGGACGTAGCCGACGAGCTCGACCTGGCTGGACATGATCCCGACATGGAGTGCCCCCGCGATCTGCGTCGCGAGCGCGGTCCGCCCGCCGACGAGGACGGTGAGCATCATCGCGATGGCCGCGAACGGCGCGAAGTACGCCGCGATCGTGTGCCCGGGCACGAGCGCGCGGCCCGTGGCGGTGATCGCGAGGAGCGAAAGGATGACGAGAATCATCTTGCGGTCCTCGAGCCATGCCTCCGTCGCATAGCGCTCGAGGAAAAGCGCGAGCACCCCCGCGATGAGCCCCGCCCAGAGGATGAGCCCGATCGCGCCGCGCCAGTCGTTCCCTTCGTTTGCGAGCCCGAGCGCGCGGAGCTTCTCGACCTGGAGCCCGCTCACGACGTCGCCGTCGCGAACGATGACCTCGCCGGCCGTCACCTGCACCTGGACCGGCGTGACTCCGTTGCGCGCATCCTGCCGCGCGAGGTTCGTCGCGAAGTCATCGACCTTCACGTTCACGTTGAGGTTCTGATTCAGGATCTCCGCCCCGGCACGCTTCTGCCGATCGGTCCAACCTGCGGGCAGCGCCTTCACCGCATCGGCTTTCACTGCGTCGAGCTGCTCCGCTCGGATGCCCTGGCTGTACAGCGTGCGGAGCGCACTGTCGAGACCCGCTGCGACCTGGTCCCACTCCGGCTGCGTCATGTCCGCGATGTCTGTCGCGATCGCCGGCGTGAGCGCGATGTCAGAAAGTCGCGTGAGGGCGGTGATCTTCTGATCGCGCGTCTCCGCCGCGTCGGCTCTGATCCGCGAGATCTCGCTGGCCACGTTCGCGACTCTCGTGCTCGCGGTCGACACGATCGTCACGTCGGTGGCGAATTGCTTGGGCACGGCCGCCTCGGCCTTGTTGCGCTCGGCCTCGGTCAGGGACTCCGAGACGAACGAGACGCTCCGCGGCGCGCGGATCGCGCGATCCGCGACTGCCCCGTCGCTGTACGTGACGGTTGCCGGCGGCGCGATGAGCAGCGCAATAGCCGTGAGTACGCCCGCGATCACGACGAAGGCCGTCGCCCGCGCGCGCGGTTCGGTGCGCACGGCCGCTCGGAGCCGGGCGAAGCGCGGGTCGCTCACCTGAAGCCGGCGAATCACTTCGGGGCGTTCCCCTTTTCAAAGCGATCGTACGCCCGAACGATGCGCGCCACGAGCTCGTGGCGGACAACGTCGCGATCGTTGAAGTCGACCATCGCGATGCCTTCGACATCGCGGAGGATCTCGCGCGCAAGCACCAGGCCGCTCTTTTCTCCGGCGAGGTCGATCTGCGTGACGTCCCCGGTGACCACGGCCTGCGAGCCGAAGCCGAGACGCGTGAGGAACATCTTCATCTGCGGAGCCGTCGTGTTCTGTGCCTCGTCGAGGATGATGAACGCCTCGTTAAGACTTCTTCCTCGCATGTACGCCAGGGGCGCGACCTCGATCTCGCCGCGCTCCGTCGCGCGCGCGAAGCGCTCCGGGGGCATGAGCTCGTAGAGCGCGTCGTACAACGGGCGCAGGTACGGATCGATCTTCTCCTGGAGATCACCCGGCAGGAATCCGAGCCGCTCCCCCGCCTCGACCGCGGGCCGCGTGAGGATGAGTCGGCTGACTTTTCTGTCGCGCAGCGCGGCCACGCCCATCGCGACGGCGAGGAAGGACTTCCCCGTGCCGGCCGGGCCTACCGCAAAAACGAGATCGTGCTTGCGGATGGCCTCGATGTAGGTGCGCTGGTTGTCCGACTGCGGCGAGATCCGTTTCCCGCGCGTGGTTGTCGCTACGACCTCGCGCATCTCGGACGGCGTCGCGACCGGTGCCTCCTTCGCATCGCCGATGAGCCGCTCCAACGCGGGCTTCCGCAGGGATTGATCGCGCCCGGACAACGTGCGCATCGCGCCGACGAGATCGCCGACGCGCGCGACTGCCGGCGCCTCGCCGCTGATGCGCAGCTCCGCGCCACGCGACACGATTTTTACCCCGAACTCGCGCTCGAGCCGATCGATGTTCGCTTCGTTATCGCCCGCGACGAACATCATCTCGTCGGGATCAGGGATGAGGATCGTGATCTGCGATGCCGACGCGCTCACGACGCCCGCTCCCGGAGGAGCGCGGCAACGACGCCCGAGACGACTTTCCCGTCGGCTCGGCCTTTCGTCTCGGCGATGACCTTCGGCATTACGACCTTCGTGTCCTGTGGGCCTTTGGCACCGGTCTCGCTGATCACTCTCTTCGCGATCTCCTGGATCTTCGCCTCGTCGAGCTGCGCGGGTAGATACGCGCTGATGAATGCCAGCTCCTGCTCCTCCTTCCGCACCAGATCCGGGCGTTCGCCTTTTCGAAATGCCTCCATCGAGTCGCGCCGCATCTTGGCCTGCTTTGTGAGCACCTCGGTCACCGCGACGTCGTCGAGGTCGCCGGGTTTGTTCTCCGCGAGCCACGCTTGGCGCGCAGTCTCGTCCTTTCCCTCCGCGACGAGCTTGTCCACGGCCGCACCGAGGCGCGCCTTCTCCTCGGTCTGTATCGCGGCCAGGAGAAAGCGCACCGTGTCACGACGGAGGGTCTCTCCGGAACGCATCGCGGCCACAAGATCGCTCTCGAGCCGCTGCTTCAATTGCGCGCTTATGCGCCTAGCTCCGCGTCAGCGCTTGCGGCGCTTCGCTTCCTTGCGCTTGCGGCGTGCGGCAGGCCTCTCGTAGAACTCGCGGCGGCGGGCCTCGGCGAGGATTCCGGCCTGCTGGATCTTCTTGTTGAATCGGCGAAGCGCTGCCTCAAAAGACTCGCCATCACCAATGATCACTTCCGACAACGGTTGCTGGTCACCCCGCCTTCTTTTCAAAAGGAAACCGGCCCCGCAGAGGCCGGACAGTCGAATAATAGATGGACAGGCACTGCGGTAAAGATGCGCATGTTTACCGGAGTGCCCAGTCAGACCGCACCGCCCAGTCCTCGGCGGCGATGAAGATCAGATCGCAGGCCGGGTCCTTCACCTCGGCGTAGACGCCTGGCTCGATCCCGAGCGCGGCGAGCGCCCGCTTCAGCCTCGCGTAGGCGGCGGCCGACTCCGGATGAGCGCGCAGGTAGTCGCGGAAGAGGAGCGCGTAGCGCTGGTTCGGCGCGCCCGCGACACGGACGTGGACATTGACCGGTCGGCCGGAACCCGCCTGGAAGAAGAGCTTGCGCCACCCCTCGTCCGGCCCGGTCGTGCCCGGAGGCCGGTGGTCCTGCCCGATATCTTCACGGTCGAGAAACCCCGCCCGCGCGAGCGCCGGCGCAAGGCGTTTCCGGTCGAGCGTGGCGACGGTGACCTGTATATCGATGAGGTCCTTCGCCGGGAGGTCTGGGACGGCGGTCGAGCCGATGTGGTCGATGCGCACGACGAGCGGTCCGAGTGCCCTCTGAAGGGTCGCGGCGATCGAATCGAACTCGGCTGGCCACGTCGCCCTCGGTTCGACGATCGTGACCCGCCGGGCGGGTTCGGCTACCCCGGCGGCCACGTGAATTGCCGGCCGGCGAGGACGTGCAGGTGGAGGTGCCACACCGATTGGCCGGCGGTATCACCGTTGTTCACGACCACCCGGAAGTTGTCGGCGTGTCCCGCGTTCTTCGCCACGGTCCGCGCGGCCTGAAGGAGCTTTCCCCCGAGCGCCTCATCCTCCAGTTCGGATAGCTTCGCGACATGAGCCCGAGGAATGACGAGGACGTGAAGGGGAGCGCGGGGCGTCAGGTCCTTGAACGCAACGACGTCCGCCGTCTCGTACACGATCGAAGACGGAATTGTCTTCGACGAGATCTTGCAGAAGACGCAGTCGGCCACGTCCGTACTCTAGCCGCGTGATCGACGCGACCCTGGTCCTCGTCTCCTACATCCTTGCCTCGATCTCGTTCCCGTACTGGATCGCGCGCGCGAAGGGCATCGACCTCCGCGCCTATGGGTCGCGCAAGCTCGGCGGCTCGAACCTCGCGAAAGCCGTGACGCCGCTCCACGGTGTCGCCGGAGGCGTGCTCGATGGCGCAAAGGGCTTCGCCGCGGTCGTGCTCGCGCGAGCGCTCGGCCTTCCGGTCGAGACGCAGCTTCTCTGCGGCCTGGCCGCCATCGCGGGCCAGATGTGGCCGGTCTTTCACCAGTTCGACGGCGGCCGCGCGAACGCGACCACGTGGGGCTTCCAGCTCGCGGCAGATTTCATAGCGTTCTTCATCGCGTGGATCCCGGTGATCGTCGCGGCAGTTCTACGAATCACCGTGAGACCGCGCCCGAAGCGCCTGCTGCCGCTCGCGAATCTGCTCTCGTATGCGGTGTTTCCCGCCGTCATCTGGGAGCAGGAGGGCACGACACCCACCGTGCTCGCGGGCATCGCGGCGCTCGTGCTCATCGTCCTTCGCCGTCTCACCGCCGGCGTTGGCGAGGACCTCGCGACCGGAGCGCCCCTCGCCCGGGTGATCCTCAACCGCACGTTCTTCGACCGGAGCGAGCTTCAGGAGCGCGGGATGGTTCCGATCACGTGAACCGGCTCCACGCGCTCACCGACGGCGTCTACGCCATCGCGATGACGCTCCTCGTGCTCGAGCTCCATGTACCCGACGCCAGATCATCGTCTGAGCTCGTCGCCGGGCTCGTGGCACAGGCTCCGAGCCTTTTCGGGTTCGCCCTGTCATTCGCCGTGCTCGGCACGTACTGGGTCGGGAACGCGGTCAACCTGAGCCACCTTGCTCGCGTCCGATCGGGCGCGCTCTTTCTCAACGTGCTGCAGCTCTTCTTCATCTCGCTCTTGCCGTTCACGACGGCGGTCGTCGGACGCTACCCCGACGAGGCGGCCGCCGTGATCCTCTACGGCGTGCACCTCGAAGCGCTCGGTCTGGCCCAGTACACCCACTGGGTCTACGTGCTTCGCAACCAGCACCTGGCCCAGGCGCCGATCGACGCGGCTACTGCCCGCGCCGTCAGCACACGGATCCTCGTCGGCCCCGCCGCGTGGGTCCTCGCGATCGCCCTCGCGTTCTTCAGTCCGCTCCTCGGCTACGCCGTGTATTTCGTGGTGCTGGTCGGCTATCTCGCGGCCTCCGTACGAGACCGGACCGCCATTCGCTAACGCTCCGCGATCTCCATCAGCAGCGCCACCGCGGCGATCGCGGCCGTCTCGCTGCGCAGGTTGCGCGGTCCGAGAGACACTGTGACCGCATCGTGGGCGCGAGCGAGCGCGATCTCGTCCATCGAAAGACCCCCCTCGGGCCCGATGACCAGCGACAGCTGCGCGGTTTGCGGCACGGCATCTCGCAGACTCCGGAGCACCTCGCTCTCCCACGCGATCAGCACAGGCGCGTCGAGCCTGTCGAAGAGCCGGTCCCAATCGCGAGCCTCGTCGATCACTGGAATGCGGCCGCGACGCGCCGTCTCGGCCGCCTCGCGGGCGACGCGCGTCCAGCGCTCACGCTTGCCATCTGGGAGCGAACGCACGATGGAGCGCGCTGACACGAACGGCGCGATCCGCGAGACACCCAGCTGCGTCACGGCCTCGATCACCTCTTCGGTCCGGTCCCCGCGCAGGATCGGGAGCGCCAATGTCAGCCGCGTGTCCGGCTCGGCATCGACCGGCCGCTTTGAAATGCAGCGGCCTCGCACTTCGGCCGCGTCGACGCTCTCGAGGACGACGAGCGCCTCGGTCCCGTTTCGCACGAGCTTGATCTGGTCCCCTGCCTTGAGACGCAGCACGTTCGCGATCTGATGGGCCTGCTCGCCGCGGAGCGCGACGTGCTCGACGATGTCCTCGTCGACGAAGAAGCGGTGCGTCACAGGCGAACCCTTTACGCCGTCATGACGAGACGGACCCAGTCGGATCGCTGATCCCGGTCGACCACGCCGAGTCCCTCCGCGACGAACGCCGACAGCACATCACGCTCCGCCTGCGTCGTGATGCCGGCGGCGACGAGCGAGCCGGACGTCTGCAGGCGCGCGCGAAGGTGCGGCGCGACCTCGACGAGGACGGGACCGACGAGGTTCGCGAGCACGACGTCGAACGCGCCGTCGACATCCGCCGCCGACCCCGATCGCGCATCGACGGTGACGCCATTCGCCTCCGCGTTCTCCTTCGCGGCGCGGACCGCGAGCGGATCCGTGTCGACGCCGACGACCTCGCGCGCGCCGCGCTTCGCCGCCGCGATCGCCAGGATTCCCGAGCCGGTCCCGACGTCGAGCACGCGAAGGCCTTCGACGTCCATGTACGAGACCGCTTCTAGGCATTGCTGCGTCGTCGGATGGAGGCCGGTGCCGAACGCCATCCCCGGGTCGAGCGCGATGGTGATCGCATCGGCGGCGCTCGCGTCGGACCATGTGGGACGCACGAGGAATCGCCCGATCCGCACGGGGGTAATCGTTGCCTTCCAGGACTCGAGCCAGTCCTCATCGTCAACGGCCCGCACCGCGAGCTCGCCGATCGGCCCGAGGCCGAACGCCTGCAGGTGGCCGAGCGCATCGCGCGCATCCGAGACCTTCGCGTATGAATCGACGTCCTCGACGAGGTACGCCTTCACGGTGTGATCGGCACCGCCGCGCGGCGCGAGCGGCAGCTCGACCGCGATGCCGTTGTGGCCGTAACGACTGAGGATCTCGCTCACCGCTTCGACCGCCTCCGCGTGAGCGGGGACGGCGATCTCCAGCCATCGCAGTGCGCCTGCCGTGCTAGCCGCCGCCCATCGCGTCTTTGATGCGCCCAAAGAGATCCTGACCGTCGCCGTCCTGCGATGTCGGACCTTCCATGTCACGGAGTTGCCCGTACAGACGCCTCTGGTCCTTCGTCAGATTCCGCGGCACGACGACGTCGAGATACAAGAGCTGATCGCCGCGACTCGCGGATCCGTAGTGCGGGACCCCCTTGCCACGGACCCGGACGACCTGGCCGTGCTGCGCGCCGGCGGGGATGCGCACCTTGGCGTCGGCGCCGTCGATCGTCGGCACGCTGACCTCGTCGCCGAGCGCTGCCTGTGCCGGCGAGAGGCGCAGGACGTGGATGAGATCGTCCCCCTCGCGACGAAAGAGCGGATGCTCGCTGAAGCGGACGAGCACGTAGAGATCGCCGGTCGGTCCGCTGCGGAGCCCGGCCTCGCCCGCGCCCGGAACGCGAAGCTGCTGGCCATCGTCGATCCCGGCCGGGATCGTGAGCGTCAACTCACGATCCCTGCGCTCGCGTCCCTCGCCGCGACACTTCGTGCATACCTTGTCGACCGTCTTACCGGCGCCACCGCAGCGCGGGCACGTTGAGACGTTCACGAAGCGGCCGAACACCGATTGCTGGACCTGACGGACCTCGCCGCGCCCGTTGCAGGTCGCGCACGTCGAGGTGGAGGTGCCCGGCTCCGCGCCGCTCCCGGCGCACCGCTCGCAGGTCTCGAGGCGCGGAACCCTGATGACCCGCTCGCCGCCCCGCACCGCATCGATGAGCTCGATCTCGATCTCCATCCGGAGATCCGCGCCGCGCATTGGCCCCCGCGGCTCGCGCCGGCGGAGGTCCCCGCCGAAGAACGTCTCGAACAGGTCGCCGATCCCGAAGTCGCCGAGCCCGCCGGTGGTCGAGCCGAACATGTCGTAGCGCTGCCGGCGCTGCGGGTCGGTGAGGACCTCGTAGGCCTCGGTGATCGCTTTGAACCGCTCCGAGGCGTCGGACGCGCTGTTCACGTCCGGGTGGTATTGGCGAGCCAGCTTCCGGTAGGCGCTGCGGATCTGCTCGTCCGTCGCCGAGCGCGAGACGCCGAGGAGTCCGTAGTAATCGGTCTGCGTTGCCATCTCCTGTCATTATCGGGTGGCGATGGACGCCGTCTTCCGTATTGGAGTGCAGTGGCTGCACGTAACGGCCGGTGTGCTTTGGATCGGAGGCGGCTTCTACACGATCCTGGTACAGCTTCCGGCCCTCCTCGCGAGCCCGCCGGCCGCGCGCGGCGCCATCATGCCGACCCTCGTCCCGATGCAGTTCCGGTACATCTTCCGCGTCGCCGAGTTCACGATCCTCACCGGCCTCCTCAACCTGTTCGCATCGGGGCGCGCGCAGGAGCTCACCCGGCTCGATACGCGGTGGTCGTGGGCGATCCTCACCGGGATCATCCTCGCGGTCGGGATCTACGCGTTCACGCGCGCGACCATCGCCCGGTGGGCGTACCGCCTGGTCGAAGTCGGTCCACGTGCCGCGAGCGGCGACACCGCCGCGGCCGCCGAGATGCCGCAGCTTGCGGCGCGCATCCGTCGATTTGGGTACATCCAGCTCCTGGTCGGCGCGCTCATCATTCTTGCGATGGTGACCGCCCGCTTGAGCTAGGAAGCCGCGATCAGTCCAAATGAAAGAAGCGCGACGATTCTTTCACTGGCTGTGAAAGGTGTCGGCTCGGGTCTTAGTCAACTTCGCCGGCTATCAGTCTCAGCATTGATCTGACCCGTTCCCAAAGCGTGCGTCGGGCCGGGGGTTGGTAAGTCCCTGTGGCGATCGGAACGGTCGGATAAGCCGCGCGGAACTTGGCAACGGCGTCCGCGACCACGCTGGAGTGGCCACGATCAGGCGACCAAAGAGTGACGCCTTCGATGTCGCGTGCTATCGCTCGGACCCGAGCCTCCATCTCATCGAAAGAGCTGAAGTCGCCGCGCAAGATATCGGACCCGAATTCCCTGAGGGCCTTTGCCTGGCTTTGGAGTTGGGTCGCGATCGCCGTGTCGCTCTGTCCTTTCTGCTCCTTCAGCTCGCTCCAGAGTTCAGGGGCACGAATCATCAGAAGGTTCCCAAGGCCAAACTTGTGCAGCTTCGGTGTCTCCGAGACGAAGACGACAGTCGGAGGCCGAGCGCCCTCGACGAGGCGGATGATGTCCGTCTCTAGCCGGTCGAACTCCTCGCTGCAGGCGATCTTGATCGCGGTCGTCGAGTTCTGATAGGTGACGCTCGTTTCCCACCAGTTCTCGTCCGACCAGTCGACGATCTCACACCCGAATTCGGTCCGTAGGTAGCCGAAATGAGGGTCGACGCGCCGCCCCCAGTGCTTGGCGTCCATCTACCGGATTCTCGCCGCATCGTTCGGGTGGAGGCCAGCGGGATGGCCATTTCGATCTCAATCCGGTCCCCGGGAACCGCGTAGGCCCCCTGTCGTCATACAGAGCATTCCCGGCTCAGGGCCGGAGAGGAGGCTGGTATGCGTGGGTTCCTCGCGGGTCTCGCCGCGGTCGCCGCGGCGCTCATCGTCACAGCGCAGCCGGCCGCGGCCTGCGCGGGCCTCATCGGCCCCAACGGCGCGGTCAACCTGCTACGCACCACGACGTTCGCGGGCTATCACGACGGCATCGAGCACTACGTCACGTCGTTCCAGTTCGCCGGAGGCTCGGGACAGTTCGGATCGCTCATCCCATTGCCGGGCGTCCCGGACAAGGTCGAGAAGGGGGGCGACTGGACGCTCCAGCGTCTCATCCGCGAAACGAACCCGATCGTTCGGAATGATGCACGTTCGTTGTTCGCAGTGGCGGCACCGCAGGGCGTTCAGGTTCTCATGGAAGTTCGGATCGACGCGCTCGACATCACCGTCCTCAAGGGCGGCGGCCCCGAGGTTGGTCGGTGGGCCACCGAGCACGGCTTCCGTCTCCCACCGGCCGCGCCCGAGGTCCTCGACTTCTACGCAAACCGCAGCCCGATCTTCCTCGCGGCAGTCTTCGATGCTGACGCCGCGAAGGCTCGCGGGCAGCGGATCGGCGACGGCACGCCGGTTCACGTGACGATCCCCACGGCGAACCCGTGGGTGCCGCTCCGCATCCTCGGCCTCGGCAAGAACGCCGACGATCGCATCGATGCCGACGTGTATCTCCTCACGGACCAGCGCCCCGCGCTTCTCCCCTACCCGTTCGCGAACGGCATGCGCCTCGACCACAGCGCGGCGGCCACGAGCGCACTCTTGACCGATCTTCGATCTGACAAGGGCATGGGCTGGATCCCGCGGTCGGGGTGGCTCACGAAGATCGCGATCGACGCGTCCGCGAGCCAGCTCACGTACGACCTCGCCGTCGACACGAAGGGCACGAGCCCGTCGCGAGTCGCGGCCGGCCTGCAGGCCCCTCCGAGCCCGACGAGCTCGTCGGGTCAGCCCTCGAGCGACCAGATCGCGCTCATCGGCATCGCACTCGCGTCCCTCGGGGCGATCGTCATCCTCCGCAAGTCGCAATCGGTGACCGCGTGATCGTCCGCACGATCGTCGCATTGGCGCTCGCCGCACTCGCGGCGAGCGCCTGCACGAGAGCCAGCGCGGCACAGCTTCCGACCCACATCGCGATCCGCATCCACTACTCGCATTTCGACCAGACCAAGATCGACGTCCCGATGGGCGTGCCGGTCACGTTCACACTCGTCAACGACGATCCCATCGACCACGAATGGCTCATCGGCGACGAGGCCTTCCACGCACGCCACCGCGCTGGCACCGAGGCGGTGCACGGCGATCGTCCGAATGAGATCTCGCTGCCGCCCTTCAGCATCAAGACGACGACGCTCACCTTCGACAGGCCGGGCCCGCTCACCTTCATCTGCCACTTCCCGCAGCACGAGGCCTACGGAATGGTCGGCGTGGTGATGGTGAAACCCGGCTAAGCGCGTACGAGTTCGATCCCAGAACTCGGATGACGGACCTGAGTAAACCAGCGATGCTCAGGCGAGTGCGCTTCTCGATCGTCGCGACCTTCGTCGTCGTGCTCGCTAGCGCTTGCGTCCCGGCACCGGTAGCCCCAACGGCGACTCCCGTACCAGCCTCCCCATCGTTTGTGGCGGCGCCGAGCGCGACGACCCCGCCGCCAGCACGGAAGTTGACCCGTCCCGCACCTTTCCACGGCGACCCGCCAATCCTGCTGCGGGCTCTGCCAGAGGCCGGGACCTTCGCGTCCCGGTCTGGACAGTGGAGGTACGACGGCGTGCACGGGACACTCGAGCAAGCTCCCACGACCGACGAACCCCTGGAGCATCCGGCGCCTTCGGGGACGCTCGTGGCTATCGAGCACCAGGGACGGACGCCCGCCGGATACGCGATCTCTAACGAGCTCGCGATCCGCGACGGAGCTGGCGGACCTGAGCGGTTCGTGTACCGCGCGCCGGAGCTCTTCTACTGGTCGGGCTGGTCGCCCGATGGCCGGTACATCGCCGTCTGGGAGGTCGACTTCTATAGCGGCTCGGTCGACCTCGATGGCCGTCCGCTGCTGGTCATCGACGCGGCGACCGGGACGAAGGTCACGCTCGGGCGGACGCTCCTGTACGGCAGCACCGCCTGGACGCCGCCGCACGCCCTGGCTTTCGTCGCCGGCCTCGGGCGGGCGGTCTGGGAGGACAAGCGGCTCAGGCTGTGGTCACCTGAGAACGGAATCCGGGACCTCACCCCGCAAGGGGTCGCGAGCTTCGCGCCCGCGTGGAGCGGCGACGGCCAGTCACTCTACTTCGCGAGCGGGCCGTCAGGCGACTACGACCCGCTCGTGGTGTTCGCCGGGCGGGGGGTCGGAGACCGGCGAATTGCGGTGCTGAATGTGGCGACGGGCGCGCTGCGTTCCCTCCCACATGAGCCTGGCTATGTCGAGGAGGGTGCGCGCCCATCCCACGACGGCACGCGGCTCCTGGTGCTACGGCGGAAGACTGTCCCATCGACGGATCTGCACTCGATCGCTGACGCGCCGATCGAGGTCTGGCTGACCGACGCGGACGGCGCTCACGGCACGGCACTGATGCGGGTCACGAACAGCTTCGGCTACTACGGGTGGGATCCGGGTCCATCCGAGTGGGACTGGTCGGAGTGAGGAGCTAGCCGGACCGCGACGACATCAGCTTGGAGAGCCCTCCGGCGCGACTTCGCGCGGGTGAACGGCCTCGACGAGCTTCAGGTCCGTGAGGGCAACCGGCTCGATCGCCTCCCATTCGTGGTCCGTCCGCGATCCGGCGGGGCAATAGGCCCACACGCCGTCATGGATCGTGACGGGGTTGACGGCAGCGAGCCTCGCGGTCCGACTCGCAGTCACATGGGCCTGCGCCCGACAGACATATCGGACGAGATCGGTGTTCATCCCCACGCCACCGCCTACCGGTATTTGCTGCTTGCTCGACGAGCATACGTCCAGGCGCCTCCCGTGCAAGTTTCTGGCAGGTAAAAACCGAAAAGGCGGAGCGGCCTCCGCCGCGCCGCCTTCCCGATAGAGCATCGCCGTGCTAGCTCTGCTCCTTGAACTCGCCTTCGATCGTGTCGCCGTCGCGCTTTGCGCCGGCGCCCGCGGGCTCGCCCTCGGTCTGCTCGGCCCCGGGTTGGGCCGGCTGTTCCGCCTGCTGCTTGGCCTGCTCCTGCTGGTACATGACCTCGCCGATCTTCGTCGAGGATGCCCGCAGTGCCTCCGTCGCCGACTTGATCCGCTCGACATCGTCCGTCTTGAGTGCGTCGCGTAGCGCCGCGAGCTTCTCCTCGACATCCTTTTTGGTGTCGGCAGGGACTTTGTCGCCGAGATCCTTGAGCGTCTTCTCGATGGAGTAGGCCATCGTGTCGCCCTGGTTCCGGGCCTCGATCTTTTCGCGGTTGCGGCGGTCCTCCTCGGCGTGCGCCTCGGCGTCCTTCACCAGACGCGAGACCTCGTCCTTGGAGAGGCCGCTCGATGCGGTGATGGTGACGTGCTGCTCGCGTCCGGTGGCCTTGTCGCGCGCCTTGACGTTGACGATGCCGTTCGCATCGATATCGAACGACACCTCGATCTGCGGGATGCCCCGTGGTGCGGGCGCGATCCCGTCGAGGACGAACCGCGCGAGACTCTTGTTGTCCGCGGCGAGCTCGCGCTCGCCCTGGGTGACGTGGATCTCCACCTGCGTCTGCGCGTCCGACGCGGTGGTGAAGACCTGCGACTTCGAGGTCGGGATCGTCGTGTTCCGCTCGATGAGCTTCGTGGCGACGCCACCGAGCGTCTCGATGCCGAGCGAGAGCGGGGTCACATCGAGGAGAAGCACGTCCTTCACCTCGCCCTTGAGCACGCCCGCCTGGATGGCCGCGCCGACGGCGACGACCTCGTCCGGGTTCACGCTCTGGTTCGGCTGCTTGCCGTTGAAGAGCTTCTTCACCGTCTCGACCACGAGCGGCATGCGCGTCTGGCCGCCGACGAGGACGACCTCGTTGATCTGATCCGCGGTGTGGCCGGCGTCCTTCAACGCCTGCTTCACCGGTGAGGTCGTCTTGTCGACGAGATCGCCCACGAGCTGCTCGAGCTTCGAGCGGGTCAGCGTCATGACGAGGTGCTTCGGGCCGGACTGGTCCGCGGTGATGAACGGCAGATTGACCTCGGTCTGCTGCGTCGAGCTCAGCTCGATCTTCGCCTTCTCCGCGGCTTCCTTGAGCCGCTGCAGAGCCTGCCGATCGTTGCGCAGGTCGATGCCCTGGTCCTTCTTGAACTCGTCGATGAGCCAGTCGATCACACGCTGGTCGAAGTCGTCGCCGCCGAGGTGTGTGTCGCCGTTCGTGGCTTTCACCTCGAAGACACCTTCGCCGAGCTGGAGGACCGAAATGTCGAACGTGCCACCACCGAGGTCGTACACGGCGATGATCTCGTCCTTCTTCTTGTCCAGGCCGTACGCGAGGGATGCCGCGGTGGGCTCGTTGATGATCCGGAGAACCTCGAGACCCGCGATCTGACCCGCGTCCTTTGTCGCCTGGCGCTGCTGGTCGTCGAAGTAAGCCGGAACGGTGATGACCGCCTGCGTGACCTTCTCGCCGAGGTACGCCTCAGCATCGGTCTTGAGCTTCTGAAGGATCATTGCCGAGACCTCGGGCGGCGTGAGCTTCTGGCCGTTCCCGAGAACGATCTCGACGCCGCCGTTCGACGCCGGCTGAATCTTGTACGGGACCATCTTCACGGTCCGCTGGACTTCGGAGTCAGTGAAGCGCCGGCCCATGAGGCGCTTGACCGAGTAGATCGTGTTTTCGGGGTTCGTGATCGCTTGCCGCTTCGCGACCTGGCCGACGAGGCGCTCTCCGGTCTTCGTGAACGCCACGACCGACGGCGTGATCCGTCCGCCCTCCGCGTTGGGGATGATCGTCGGCTCGCCACCTTCCATGTAGGCCATCGCCGAGTTCGTCGTTCCGAGATCGATGCCGATCACTTTTGCCATTTCAGTTCTTCTCCTTGCCTTCGCTCCCACTCGAGACGGTGACGAGCGCCGGACGAATTAGCTTGTCGTGTAGCCGGTATGCCTTCTGGTGCTCCGCGATGATCGTTCCCTCGGGCTGGTCGGACGGGACGTGCGCAACGGCCTCGTGCTGGTAGGGGTCGAACGCGAGTCCGAGCGAGTCCACCGGCTTCAAGCCCTCGGCTTCGAGGATGCCGCGCAGCTTTCGCTCGAGAAGCCACATACCTTCGACCCACGGGGTCCCCTTGAGCTCTTCCGGGATCGTCGCGAGCGCGCGATCGAACCCGTCGAGGACATCGAGTATTTTCGAGATGAGGTCCGACTTCGCGAATTTGGCGAACTCGGTGCGCTCCGCCTCGTTGCGCTTGCGGTAGTTCGCGAAGTCCGCCGCCATACGCTTCAGATCGTTCGTGAGCTCTTCAGCTCTCTGGTCAGGTTGGCTGGCAGCCGGCGCCTCGGCGGCGCCCGCCTCCGTCTCCACATTCGCGTGCCCGTTGCCACCGCGCTCGCGCGAGCGCTGCTCGAGCAGCTCCTCCGCGCGGCGGATTTTGTCGTCCATCAGCGTCCCTCCATGACTCGAACGAGGTCGCTCATGAGCGACCCCACGTAGCGGACCGCGCCGATCGACCGCGCGTAATCCATTCGCGTCGGGCCGACGACCCCCACGAAGCCGACCACGTCACCGCTTGCGCCGTAGCGCCCGATGACGAGGCTGCAGTCGCGGAGCGATTCGTGCCGGTGCTCTCGACCGATCGTGATGTGGACCTCGCCGTCGCCGAGGTCGAGCGGCAGGATCTCCGAGAGGCGGGTGTGATCCTCGAAGAGACTCAGCATCGCGCGGCTCCGGTCGCTCCCGGCGAACTCAGGCTGGGCCAGGATGTTCTGAAAGCCGTCCACGTACACCTCGCGTGCGCGAACCGTGTCGTACTCGTCGAGGATCCGAGCAAGGGCCCTGGTGATGTCGGCATCGGCGCCCTGTTCCGCGGCGGCCGCCTCGTGCACTTTCGTCGCCGTCGCGCCTCCGAGCGACTCGGTGAGCCGCGAAGAAAGCGTTCGCAGCTGCTCGGCCGTGGTGGGCGTCCCGAGCTCCAGAACCTGTTGGCGCACGGCGCCGCCGTCGGCCACCGCGACCAGGAGAACCCGCCGCTCCTGGATCGGAACGACCTCGACGTGGCGGAGCGTTGTGCGCGTGCTCGCCGGCGGCGTGACGATCGAGGCCTCGGCCGTGAGCCGGGCGAGGCTCGATGCGGCGACGCGGAGCCACGCCGCCGTGTCCTGCAAGGCCTGCTGGAACTGGTGCGAGACGGTCACCTGCTCGTCGGCCCGGAGCGACGGGACCGGCATCAGCGTCTCGATGAAATAGCGGTACCCAAGATCGGTCGGCACCCGTCCAGCCGAGGTGTGCGGGTGCGTCAACAGACCGGCGTCCTCGAGCGCGGCGAGCTCGTTGCGGACGGTGGCCGGCGAAACGTCGAGCCGGTACCCGCGGACGAGCTGCACCGAGGCCACGGGCTCGGCGGTCGCGATGTACTCGCGTATGACCGCGCCAAGGACCTGGCGGGCGCGCTGATCGAGGTCCGGAAACTCAGCGGGATTGGGTTTCTTGGTCAATTAGCACTCTCCCATCGAGAGTGCTAAGAGCCTACCAAGGCGCGACCGTCGCCGTCAAGGTCGTAACGCTCGCTGACTTGCCCGTGACCCTGGCACCCAGCGTGCTGGTTGCCTCGCGCGACGCGAACGTAGGGGTGGAGGTCCTGGCGATGTTCTCCGAGTTCAAGACTTTCCTGCTCAAGGCGAACGTGCTCGCGCTGGCTCTCGCGTTCATCCTCGGCGTGGCTCTCGCGGCGGTGGTCAGCTCGCTGGTGAAAGACATCATCTTGCCGCCCGTCGGGCTGCTTTTCGGCGGGGTCGATTTCAACAATCTGTTCATCGACCTCTCGGGCAAGCACCCGGCGAGTCTGAAGGCGGCCCAAGATGCGGGGCTCGCGACGATCAACTACGGCGTGTTCATCAACACGGTGATCGTGTTCATCATCGTGGCGTTCGTCGTGTTCCTGATCGCCCGGTCCTTCATACCGAAGGCGGCGCCGACGAAGATGTGCCAGTTCTGCGGCGAGGAGATTCTCGCGTCGGCGACACGGTGCCGCTACTGCACGAGCCAGCTGACGGCTGGCGCGCGCGCGTAGTTACGCGGCGGTCGGCGAGAGGAGCGCGCGGACGCGGGTGATGAGGTCGTCGAGCTCGAACGGCTTCGTCACGTAGTCGGCCGCGCCGAGCTCGGTCGCGTAGAGACGCTCGGACATCCCGAAGATCGCGGTCACCACGATCACCGGAAGGTGCGATATTCGGCCATCCGCGCGGAGCTCGCGCAGCACCGAGAAGCCGTCCCGCTTCGGCATCATGAGGTCGAGGACCATCACCGAGGGTGAGAGATCGTCGACATCCCGCATGGCCTCATCGCCATCGTGCGCGAGCTTGGCGTCGAGGCCGTCGTCCTTCAGGGCGGTCAGCATGACGTCGCCCAGGGTCGGGTCGTCTTCGACGACCAGCACGAGCGGCCGCTTCCGCGGCGGGGTTGCCACCTAGATCAATCTCCGGCTGTCGCCGGAGAAACGCCTCCGGCAGGATCGACTCGCTCCTCCGGCAGAGCCGCTCGTCGCTCGGTAGTCACCTCTAGAAGCGGACCTCCTTGGCGAGGCGGTCGGCGTCCTTGATCGCGATCCGGCGGCGCCGGATCGAGATGATCTCGCGGCGCTCGAGATCGCCAAGCACGCGGTTCACCGAGACCCTCGACGCTCCGATGAACGCAGCGAGCTCGTCCTGCGTTAGGGTCAGCTCGTTCGTGCCGTCGCCGCTCGAGCGCACCAGGTCGAGCAGGTACTTCGCGACCCGGCTCGGGACGTCCAGGAAGATCAAGTCCTCGACGCGATCCGAAAGCCGGCGAATGGTGCGAGCGAGAGTCTCGAGGACGACGCGGAACGACGCCGGATGCGATTCGAGATAAGCGAGGAAATCGTCGCCGGCGAGAAGCGCCGCACGGGTGTCCTCCAGCGCGGTCGCGGATGCCGAGCGAGGGCTTCGATCGAAGAGCGCAAGCTCGCCGAAGAACTCCCCCGGCCGCATGATCGCCACGAGAGCCTCCTGGCCGAACTCGCCGGGGAGCGCGATCTTCACCCCACCGTCCAAAACCATGTACAGGTGTGTCCCCGGGTCATCCTTGCGAAAGATCATCTCGCCCCGTTTGAAGCTCTTCGTACGGACGCGCTCCGCGAGCTCCGCGAGCTCGCTGTCGGGGAGTCGGGAGAAGAGGGGAAGCCGCCGAAGGTGCTCGGCCACGCGCTGCTCGGGCATCCGCCGGATTCTACGAGGGGAACTTGACGCCCCGAGCATCATGAGCGGCCCATGGACGAACCGAGGGAGAAGGCTCCCGCTGCGCTCGGCGAGGCATACATCTCAGGCGCGCTGACCGCGCTCGACGACGGTCCGCGCACGAAGCTCTTCTACGAGCTGCTGGCGGAGATCGCCGAAGCCGCGGGCTTGCGCGCGTATCTTCCCCATCGCGTCACCGACCCCGTCGCGGCCGCTCACCTGGATCCGCGTTCGGTCTACGAGATCGACCGCGCGCATGTCACGAGCGCGGCCGTGCTCATCGCGTATGCAGGCATCCCCTCCTTCGGCGTTGGCATCGAGGTAGAGGTCGCGCGTGAGCATGCCGTCCCGGTCATCGTGGTCGCCGAGCGGGATCGGCCCATCTCGCGACTCTTGCTGGGAAATCCGGCGGTCGTCGAGGTCGTGAAGTTCGCGGACCTCGACGGCTTGCGGCATGGGCTCGCGGCGGCGCTTGCCGCGGTCGCTTCGGTAACGCGCGACGGCGTACGCCCCATGGTCTCCGATGACGTCGTCGTGCGGCGATTCATCGCGAGCCTCGAGGAGGCGCGCCGGTTGCCGCCGGTGGAGGTCACCGCGCTCCTGCGGGTCGGCGAGCTCGACGGCGAGACTGCCGCCGCGATCCGCGAGGCAGTCCTGGGTGGACGTCTCTTCGCCGCCGGCCTCCGCGATCTTGTCGGCCGGTACGCCCTGCGCGGCGCGGACCTCGGCGCGTTCGTCCTGCGCGACGTCTTGGAGCGGTCGCTTAGCGAAGCGGCAGGCACGCTCGGGATCGACCCGCGCACGGTGCGCCGTCACGTCGCGACCGCGCGCGTCCGCGTAGGACTGGCCGAGGACGCCGCACCGGATTCGGTCGCACAATGGCTCGTGACCGAGCTCATCGCGCCGCCGACGCGGGCGCTGCAGCTCCATCTCTTTGGCGTAACGAAGGCCCGCCAATAACGTGGCGGCCGAAGAAAGAATGGGTGCGGGGCGCTTCGCGCACGGGGGCCCCTGCCCCCGCCTCCCCCGCGCTAGAAAAAGGTAGGAATGGGAAAAGGACAGAAGAAGCAGAAGACCAGCGGAAAGCTGGGCTGGCGGAGCAAAAAGGCGAACCACGGGCGCAAGCCCGGAATGGGCCGCGGAAAGCGCAACTAGAGAGGGCACGCCGTGGGGCGTGCCCTCCCTCCTTCAGGGCTCCGGCCTCGTCTTCTAGCGGCGCTTCTTGCGAGTCGACGAGCTGCGGCGCGTCGTGCGTTTCGCAGTCGAGCGCCCAGCGCTCTTCCGGCGCGCCGTGGTCTTGCGGCCCCCGCGCTTCGCTGTCGTCCGTTTCGCCGTGCCGCGCTTGGCGGTGCCCCGCTTGGCGGTCGCGCGCTTCGCGGTCGTTTTGCGCCGGCTCGTCGTGCGCTTCGCCGTGGTCTTCCGTCCGCCTGCGCTCGTGCTCGCGCGGCGCCGAGTCGTCTTACGACCGCTACCGCCGGACGCTGACCCGCTCATTGGCGAGGGCGGAGGCGGGGTCGGACTTGCTGGCAGCGGCGTGGGCCAGACCGAGCCGGGCTCCTTCTGCGCGGACCAATCGGTGCCTTCGTCTTCCTGCATGGTTCCTCCCCAAATATCGGTGGAGTGTTCGCGTGATGCATATCGAATTCCGCTTTGCATAGCAAGCGCCGTGACTCCGCTGCGCTGTACTACGGCAAGAGACGGACGAACACTTCGCTCGCCAGAAGGCGGCCCCGCGCCGTAAGGCGCGCGTAACGACCTTCGACACGGACGAGGTGTGCAGGCTCGACCTCACGCAGGGCAGACCGCACGCGTGTGGCCGCGGTGGCGCCGAACCGCGCTGCGTAACGCTCGAGGTCGAGGCCCGAGTCCAGTCGCAGCGCGAGCATCGCGGCCTCGCTCGGCGGATCGGCCTCCGCGTCGACCACTCGCTCGCTTCCCGACTCCGCCCGCGAGATGTACGCGCGGAGGTCGGCCGGGTTCGCTGACCGCGCGCCCGCGAGATGCGTGTGTGCGCCGACTCCCACGCCGAGCCAGTCGCGGTCGCGCCAGTACCCGAGGTTGTGGAGCGAACGCTTTCCCGGCCGAGCCCAGTTGGCGATCTCGTAGTGGCGGTAGGCCGCGCGCTCGAGTGCGCGTTCGGCGACCCGGTACATCCGGGCGATACCGGCGTCATCGGGTTGTGCCTCTGCGGCGGCTCGGCGCCAGCGTTCGAGGACCGGCCACCCGCCACCAGGCCAATTCGGGATCGACCCCTCCGGATCGAGCCGCAGCTCGAGCGGGTAGCAGGAGATGTGATCGGGGTTCAACCCGGCTGCCGTCTGGAGGTCCCGCTCCCAGGCTGCGATGTCCTGACCGGGCCACCCGAAGATGAGGTCGAGATTTGTGTCCAGCCCGGCATCCCGCGCGACAGCGACCGCAGCCGCGCTGTCCTCCGGCTGGTGGGTCCGCCCGAGTGCGCGCAGGCCTCGCGCGTCGAAGCTCTGCGCGCCGAGCGAGAGACGCGTGAGTCCGAGCGCGAGCCAGGCCTCGAGCCGGGCCCGATCAAGGGTGGCCGGGTTCGCCTCGAGCGTGACCTCGCGCGGCCGAAGGACGAACGCGCGACGGAGCGCGTCGCCGAGCATCGCGATCTCCGCGGGCTCGAGCAGGCTCGGCGTGCCGCCACCGAAAAAGAGCGTGCGCGCTCGTGGACGGCCGAGGAGCGCTCCCTCCCGCGCGATCTCGCGCCCGAGCGCGTCGAGGTAGCGCGAGCGGAGCGCGGTCGTGGCGGGCGCGGTGGCGAAATCGCAGTACGGGCAGCGCGAAGCGCAGAACGGGATGTGTACATACAGGCCGATCCCCTGAGTCATCGGGTCACGCCCAGAGGATTGGGGAGCACAGCGTCCGCCGACAGCTCCGCGGTGCGCCCGAGGTCGAGGAGCCACTCGCGCGATTCGTGGACGAAGGCAAGGAGATGGCTCGGCTGCCAGTCGCTCTCGGTCGCGATGCGCTCCTCGCCGAAATCGGGGAGGAGCAATACGTAAGCCGTCGCCCGGTCAACGAGGCGCGCCCCAGACACGCCGAATCCGCCCATGCGCTCGGCACCACCGAGCGCCGCCACGACCGACGCCCGCAGGGGTGCCACGACCTCGGCGAGGCGCGCGTCCAGCCCGGTCGGCTCGACGCCCGCGGCGTGCTGCAGCGCCACGGATGAGCGCGCCGCGTAGAGCCCTTCGAGCAGCCCACGCGTCTCGCGCGACAGCTTCTCCCACATCGCCGACGCGTCGTTCTCGGAGACGGCGCGCAGGAAGGTTGACGCGGCGAGCTGCGTGGGATGCTCGAACTGGATCTTCGGCGATTTCACGTCTCGTCACCGATCCGAAGGACGGCGAGGAAGGCCTCCTGCGGGATCTCGACCGATCCCACCATCTTCATGCGCTTCTTGCCTTCCTTCTGCTTCTCGAGGAGCTTTCGCTTGCGCGTGATGTCGCCGCCGTAGCACTTCGCGAGCACGTCCTTGCGCTTCGCCTTCACGGTCTCGCTCGCGACGACCTTCCCGCCGATCGCAGCTTGGATGCGAACGTCGAACATCTGCTTCGGGATGAGGCCGCGGAGCTTGTTCACGAGCACGCGACCGGTCTGCTGTGCGCGCCCCCGGTGGGTGATGATCGAAAGCGCGTCGACAAGTGTTCCGGCAACGAGGATGTCGAGGCGCACGAGGTCCGCCGGGCGGTACTCCGCGAACTCGTAGTCGAGCGAGGCGTAGCCGCGCGAGCTCGACTTCAGCTGGTCATAGAAATCGACGATGACCTCGGAGAGCGGCATGTCGTACTTCAGCATCGCCCGCGTCGGATCGACGTAGCTCATGTCGGCGAGGGACGCGCGCTTGGTCTGCGCGAGCTCCATCACCGGACCCACGTGCGTGGTCGGCACGATGACCGTCACCTTCATCCACGGCTCGCGGATCTCGACGATCGTGCCCGGGTCCGGCAGGAGCGCCGGGTTGTCGATCGCGACCTCGGCGCCCTTCTGGGTTATCACGCGGTACTCGACGGACGGCGATGTGGCGATGAGGTCGAGGTCGTACTCGCGCTCGAGGCGCTCCTGCACGATCTCGAGATGGAGAAGGCCGAGGAACCCCGCGCGGAAACCGAAGCCCAGTGCCTGCGACGTCTCCGGCTCGTAGATGAGCGACGCGTCGTTTAGACGCAGCTTCTCCATCGCGTCTTTGAGCAGCGGGTAGTCCTGCGCGTTGGATGGGTAGAAGCCCGCGAACACCATCGGTTTCGCCGGCCGGTAGCCCGGAAGCGGCGCGGTCGCGGGGCGACCGGCCAGGGTGAGCGTGTCGCCGACGCGGCAGTCGGCCACCGCTTTGAGGCCGGTCGCGATGTAGCCGGTCTCGCCCGTTTCGAGGCGCGGGATCGGCCGCGCGTCCGGAACGAAGACGCCGAGCTCGAGCAGCTCGCTTTCCTTCTCCGTCGCGAAGAGCCGGATCCGCTCGTGGTCGCCGAGCGAGCCGTCGACGACCCGGACGTGCGCGACGACGCCCTTGTACGCGTCGTAGTGCGAGTCGAAGATCAGCGCGCGAAGCGGCGCGCCGACGTCGCCAACCGGCGGCGGGACACGCTCGACGATCGCATCGAGGAGCTCGTTCACGCCCGCGCCGGTCTTTCCGGAGACGAGGAGGATCTCTTCGTCGCGGAAGCCGAGGGTAGTGCGCAGCTCCTCTCGGATGACATCCAGGTCGATGTTCGGCAGGTCGATCTTGTTGATGACCGGGATGACCTCGAGGCCCTGCTCGACCGCGAGGTAGGCGTTCGCGAGTGTCTGCGCCTCGATGCCCTGCGACGCGTCGACGAGCAGCACCGCGCCCTCGCAGGCGGCGAGCGATCGACTGACCTCGTACGTGAAGTCGACATGTCCGGGGGTGTCGATGAGGTTGAGCTCGTGGTCGCGCCAGGTCATGCGCACCGCGCGCGCCTTGATCGTGATCCCGTGCTCGCGCTCGAGCTCCATCGAGTCGAGCAGCTGGTCGCGCATCTCACGCAGGGGCACGGTCCCCGTCGTTTCGAGCAGCCGATCGGAGAGGGTCGTCTTGCCGTGATCGACGTGCGCGATGACGCAGAAGTTGCGGATGCGGGCGAGCTCGGCCATCGCGTTCAGACTAGGGTCAGACGGCCGCGGTCACCCTCCGCCGGTCGCGCCCTGGACGTCGCGCCGCTCGAAGAGCCAGAAGGCGACGCCAGCAAGGACGAGCGTGTAGACCGCGAGTACAGCGATCGAATGGGTCTGATCGGGAAGAGTCGCGGCTGCGCCAAAACCACCCGAGCCTCCGGTCCACGCCGAGATGTTGCGCACCAGGAGAAAGTCCGCGATGTTCTGGAACCAGCTAAACAGGTTCGAGAAGAGCGCGATGATGAGCTGCTCGGCGAAGTAATAGCCCAATCCGATCGCCATGCCCGCGGCGGACGATCTCGCGACCACGGTCACGAAGGTCGTGAGCGCGAGGTAGGGCAGGACCGAGGTCCACGCCTTCCAGAGGGCGAGTCCGGCGTCGGACCACGTCGCCGTGGCTGCGCCCGAGGGCGCCGCCCCTGCGATCGACGTGGCGACGACGCTAGCGATCGCGACGGTCGCCAGCGCCACGACGAGCCCGAGGAAGGCGATGACCGCGAGCGTGATCAGCTTCGCCGTGAGGTAGGGCCAACGCCCGATCCCCTGCGTGAGCGCCGATCGTAGCGTGCCGGCTCCGTAGTCGATCCCGATCGCCGAGGCGGTGAGGATCGCGATGAGAATCAGCGCGAGGGTCTGCACGATACCGAGGGCGGTCGAGATGCTTCCTGGCAGCGAGAAGCCCTGATAGGCGCGTGCGAGGCGGGCCGGTAACGTCGCCGCCTGCTGGCGGCACTGCGCCGCAAGCCCGGCGACGACCTGGGCGTCGAGATCGGCAGGCTGCCGCGCGGGGTTGCCCGAGAGGAGGTCGTTGCAGGCGACCGTGCGCGGCGCGCGTCCCTGCTGTTGCTGCAGCGAGGCTGGGACGGTCAGCTCGCCGCCCGTCGTCTGGAGGTTCTGGTAGGAGAAGAACTGCCCCCACACCGCGAGCTGCGCGAAGAGGATCGCGAAGACAAGCAGGATCCACAGCATCCAGCGCCGCCGGAGCTTGAACCACTCCCATCTCGTCAGGTTCGCGACGTTCCCGATCACGACCGTTCCTTTCCGGTCGTTGGATCGGTGCCCGTGATTTCCATGAAGAATTCCTCGAGCGACCGGTGGACCGGTACGAGCTCGTTGACGTAGACCTGCTGCACCGCCAGATCGCGCGACAGCTCCCACGCGCGGGCCTGCGATCCCGTGACCAAGAGGCCACCGTCGTGACGCTCGACGTGCTCCACCCAACGTATGCCGGAGAGAATGGCTTGGGCTTTCGTATCGTCGGTTGTGCGTAGCCGAAGCCCGTCGTGCTGACGGAGTAGCTCCTTGATCGAGCCCTGCGCGATCAGTCTGCCGCGTGAGAGGACGGCGACGTTGTCGCAGACCAACTCGGTCTCCGCGAGCAGGTGACTCGACAGAACCACCGTCCGTCCGCCCTTGCCGAGATCGCGGATGAGCTCGCGCACCTCGACGACACCTGCCGGGTCGAGTCCGTTCGTCGGCTCGTCGAGGAACACGAGCTCCGGATCACCGAGGAGCGCGCATGCGATCCCGAGGCGCTGCTTCATCCCGAGCGAGTAGGTCGAATATTTGCTGTCGGCGCGCTTTCCGAGGTCCACAAGCTCGAGGAGCCGGTCAACGTCGGCCGGTGCGCCCCGCCGACCGATCCCCTGGAAGTAGCGCAGATTCCCGCGTCCCGAAAGGTACGGATAGAAGGTCGGCGTCTCGACCATCGCTCCAACCCGCCGGAGCGTCGCCGGGTGGCGAGCGGGATCGCCGAAGATCCGAGCCTCGCCGCTCGTCGGGTGGACGAGCCCTAAGAGCATGCCCATCGTCGTGGTCTTGCCGGAGCCGTTCGGCCCGAGAAATCCGAAGACGCCACCTCGCGGGACGCGGAGCGTCAGGTTGTTCACCGCGACGACGTCTCCGTATCGCTTGGTCAGGTCGGTCGTCTCGATCACGTGCCCGTTCTGAGAGCTCATGCGGACCTTTTCATCGGGGGCCGAGCTGACGCCCGGGGTCCGATCGAAAGCACGCGGACGAACGCACGGACCGTCGTCGCGAGCGCTTCGCGCTCGTTCGGGGTCATCCCGCGCAGTGCGCGTGCGAGCTGGGCGTTCGAGCGTTGTTCGAGGCGCCGCAGAAGCCGAGACCCCTTCGCGGCAAGCTCGAGGAGAACGGCACGGCGGTCAGAGGGATCGGTCTGGCGGCCGACGTACTCGAGGCGAACCAATCGATCGCTCAGGGCTGACGCGCTGGCCAGGCTCATCCCCAGGCGCCTTGCTAGATCGCTGACGCGAACGGGGTGGTCAGCGGACGCGAGCACGAACAGCGCGCGCAGCTGGGTGAACGTCAAATCGACGTCTGCCCAGGCGTCAGGGGATCGCGCGGTGAGCTCGCGCATCTGCGCCACGAGCCGGGATAGCTCTGCGTCAGTCGGGCGTCCCACGTGAATACTCTACGAGACATTGATTATCGATGCCCGATGAAGTTTCGGTATCAGGTGCCGATGAGTGCAGAGCCCTTCACCGGCACTAGGCGGCGGCCGGAGGACCCGAACCGCGCGTCAGTCGGGCGCGGACCACCGCGAGGATCTCGTGCAGCTCGCCGATCCGTAAGAGATACGCCGCCCCGAGATAGACCAAGCCTCCGACCCCTGCCGCGAGGATCGTCTGAAGCAGCAGGGTCAGCTTTGGCGGGTCTTTGACGAGATCGAACGGCAGGTTCGTGACATAGATAAACCCGAACATCGCTACGCCCATGAGCAGGCTCGCGCAGACCTGCTTCAGGGTCGAGATGCCGAGACCAACAAGTCGCAACCGGGCTCTAGACGCGAGCAGGATGAACAGGAGCGCCGCTTCGAGAAGTGTCGCGATCGAGTTGGCGAGGGCGAGGCCGTTGATCCCCAGCGGCTGCGAGAGCGTCACGCTGAGCACGACGTTCGCGCCGATCGAGATCAGCGTGAGCGCGAGGGGCGTCGTCGTGTCCCGGGACGCGAAATACACGCGCGCAAGGATCTGGACGAGCGCGTGGCCGGCGAGACCGAGCGAGTAAAAGAGGAACGCCGCTTGCGTCGCCTCGCGCGCTTCCGGCCCGAAGCTTCCGTACTGGAAGAGGAGGTTCACGATCGGCCGGCGGAGCACGATCATCACGATCGCCGTCGGGAGCGTCAGGAAGAGGATCCAGCGGATCGCCTGCTGCACCGTGTCGCGCATCCGGCCCACCTGGCCCAGCGAAGCGAAGTGCGAGAGTGTCGGGAATACCGCTGCGCTGATCGCGATCGAGAAGACGCCGAGTGGGAGCAGGAGCAGCTGGTTCGCGTAGACAAGCGCGGTCAAGGATCCTGGCGCCATGCCTGTGGCGAGATACGTGTCGACGAAGAACACGATCTGCACCGCGCCCAGCGCGAGCGTGCGCGGACCCGCCAGGCGCATGACATCGCGAACGCCGGCATGCGACAGGTCCAGCGAAAACGAGTAGCGGGTGCGACGGAAGGTGAGCTCGGGAAGCTGGACGAGCCACATCACAAGAGCGCCGACGACGACGCCGATCGCGACCGCGTGGATGCCGAGGAAGGGATATCCGAACTGGGTGAACAGGATGATCACGAGGTTGTAGACAAGCGGGGCTGTCGCGCTCGAGAGGAACTGCCGGTACGAGTTCAGGATGCCGGTCGTGAGAGACGACAGGCCCATGAAGATCGGCGACAAGAGCATGATCCGCGTGAGATCGACCGTAAGGGCGATCTGCTTGGGGTCGTGGAACGGCGCGACGAAGGTCGGCACGACGTACGGAGCGGCGATCCACATGACGATCGAGAAGCCCACGAGCAGAAGCAGGACGGCGTTCATGACACTCGACGCGACGTGCCACGCTTCGTCCTCCCGTTCCCGAGCCAGGTAGCTCGTGAACACCGGGATGAAAGCTGACGCAAGAGCGCCGGCGACCACGAGTCCGAAGATCGCGTCCGGGATCTTGAATGCGGCCAGGTATGCGTCCAGATCGGGCGTCTCGCCGAAGTGCGCGCCGATGACGGACAGCCTGAGCCAGCCGAGTACGCGGCTGGCAACGAGGGTGACGATCATGATCGCGGAGGCCCGCGCGATCGACATCGGCAACCCCCAGATATTGAGGCATCAGGTATCGTTCGCACGCAATGCCGGCAAAGAAACGCAAGCGCTCGGCGCTGAAGCGCATCCGCCAGACCCAGCGGCGCACCTCGATGCGGACGATCGGCCGCTCCGCGGCGCGTACCGCCGTGCGCGCGGCCCGCGAAGCCATCAGCAAAGGGGGCGAGGCGGCCTCCGAGATGATCTCGGCCGCGGCAAGTGCGCTCGACAAAGCCGCGAAGCGAGGTTCTGTTCATAAGAACAGCGCGCGCCGGCGCCGGAGCAGGATCGCGAAGGCCGCGACGAAGGCGAAGAAGAAGACCTAAGCGCGCTTCGCGGTCAGCCCCTCAGCTCGCGGTCGATATCGTCCAGGTGCTCCTTCCGATGGATGGCGCGCGACAGGTTGAATGGCGGCGCGCCGGTCGCACGGATCTTCGCGAGCATCTCATCGTTGAGCGCCTTGACCTTGCCATCCGCCTCGTCGGCGAGCCGGAGCGAAAGCTGCGCCGCGTCGCGCGGCCGGAGTGCAAGGCAGAGCGGTTTCGCGGATTCGTTCACCGCTTCTGTGTTCTCCGGCTCGTAGGCCGAGGGCGGGATGCCCGTCGCCCACTTATCGAGCCAGTAGATCGCTCGCGCGTCCCAGAAGCCGATGTGCGCGAGGACCCCGGCGACCGTCCAGCCGGCGGGCATTGGACGACTGAGGTCGGAATCGCTCATACGGTCGATCAGCCGCCGGAGCCGCGCGCGCTCGGCGTCAGTCTCGACATCGTGATCACGTTCCCCGGGCACGACGTCCATTCTTAGACAGGATCCCGAGCGGCGCTATTGAGCCTGCGACTGCAGACAGTACCCGCCGGCGATCTTGGTCCAGTCGAGCAATTCCACCTCGTACCAGGTCGAATCGTCCCGCACCTCGAGCGCGTAAACAGGCGTCCCCGTCCGAAGCGCGACCGCGACGTCGGGCCCGACGGGCAGCGCCGCGACGAGAGGTGGCGAGACGACGATCGAGATGCACTGTCGAGGCTCGCCAGGAGTTGCGAGATGCGCGGTCCCGCTCGCGACGACATGCCCGTCAGGCGCCCGCAGCCGCGCCTCCTTCAACAACCCGGGATTTCCATCCTCCTGGATCTGAAGGGTCTTCCGGTCCGGCAGGTAGAGCCAGCGAACTCGGAGGATCGGTGGCACAGCAGGGGCGTAGGTCGGATCTGTCTTCGGCGGGTCGTATGGCGTCGTCGTCGGCGCCGCCGTTACGGTAGCGGTCGGCGTCAGCTGGGGACTCAGCGACGGAGCGTCGACCCGGCCGAGATGGTCTCCGCAGGCAACGAGCGCGACCGCGAGGATCGTCGTACCGAACAGCCTCTTCACGCCGGCGCCTCCGATTGGGTGCAGGCCTCGTCCTAATCGCTAGATCGGAACGAAGTACGTCTCGCAGGCGAGCTCGACAAGCTCGGGCGTGAGCTCGGCCGGCTTGAGCAGGAAACGCGAGGCGGCACCGAGGTGCTGCATGAGGTCTCGGGGGTGACAGGAGCGGAGCGGGATGTTCCGCTCGCGGGCGTACGCGGCGATCCACTCTGCGGCCTTCGGGTAGAACGTGATCTTCTGCGTCTCGCACACGCGGCGCAGGATCTCAGAGAACTCCTGCTCCGTCGGCGGCTTGACCTCGATCTTGTACTGAATGCGACGCAGGAACGCTTCATCCACCAGCGAGGAGGGCGTGCGGTTCGTCGCGAAGACGAGGAGCACATCGAACGGCACCTCGATCTTGCGACCGTCGGACAGTGTGAGGAAGTCGACGTCGCGGTCGAGCGGGACGATCCATCGGTTGAGGAGCATCTCGGGCGAGGCGCGCTGCCGGCCGAAGTCGTCGATGAGCAGCACGCCACCGCTCGCCTTCATCTGGAAGGGCGCCTCATGCACCTTGGAGTTCTCGTCGAACGTCAGATCGAGGTCCTCGAGCGTGAGCTCGCCACCGACCTCGACGAACGGACGCGCGACCGGTACCCAGCGGCGATCGAACCGCGCGTCGAGCGCGACGAGCGGACGGTGACGCGACGGGTCGAAGACGCGGATGAGCTGCTGACCCACGAGGATCGCGTACGGGAGGACGATGCTGCCCCGGAGCATCGTGGCGAGGGTCTCGGCGATCGAGGACTTCCCGGTGCCGGGAGGTCCGAAGAGAAAGATCGATCGTCCGCTGTTGATGGCGGGGCCGAGCTGCCGAAGCGTCTTTTCCGGAAGCACGAGATGTGTGAGCGCTTTGCGGATCTCGTCGAAGGTGACCTGCAGGCTGCCGATGGTCTGGGCACGAACGCGATTGACGTACGCCGCCAGAGTCACGGGAGCCGCGCCGACGTAGCCGTTCTTTGCGAACGCCTCGCGAGCCCGCTCCTGGCCCTTCGTCGCGATGACGTACACGTAGGTCGCCGCGGCCATGCCCGAGCTGCCCTTGACCTCAACGAAGTGCTCGGTCTTGAGAAACTCGAGGATGCCCTGGAGGATCTTGGGGAGCGGGAGGCAGATGACGTCGGCCAGCTCGGCGGCGGTGGCCTGTCCCTTCTGGTAGAGGATCTTCAGGACGAGGTCGGCGATAAAGGCCTGGGTGAGACCGGTCTCTTCGATCGCGACCGGTGCGATGGGGGCGGGAGCCTCCGCGGATGACGTCGCGGCCGGTGCCAATTGGGGCACGCGCTCCAGTAATGCCATCTATTCCTCACTCCCGCTCGTCGGTTTCCGCGTTCGCGTGAGTTTAGGGGTGGCCGGTCTCCCCTTTATGGGGGAAATCGTCTCAATCAGTAACGGCGGATGCGGTAGCTGTGATTGGCTCCCGGTACCATTTGCAGGCCTAATCCACCAGGAGCGGGGAAACCACCACCGGGGCGAAAACTGCGAAAGCAGGAGGGCGCTAAGCACGCCGCCCAAGCCCGACAGCTAACCTCGCCGGCTCTGCGTGATCACCGCGGAGGTCTCGCGATGTTCCGACTCCTTGAGCGAATCTTCTACTACCAGTGCGCGTGCTGCGACAAGACTGTTCCCTTCGGGCGTTACATGGATGGCGCCTACTACTGCCTGGAATGCTCTCGCGGGGAGCACCGCCACCCGGGCTGGGGCAGCAAAGCCGCTTAGACCGCGGCCTCCCCCAGGGCAACGGTTCCCGCCGATCCGTCGACGGTGACCTGGTCACCGGTCGTGATGCGACCCGTCGCGTTCACGACTCCGACCACGGCGGGGATGCCGTACTCGCGCGCGACGACGGCACCGTGCGACATCATCCCGCCCATCTCCATCACGAGCGCGCCCGCGGTCAGGAAGAGTGGAGTCCAACCAGGATCGGTCGATGGAGCCACCAGAACTTCGCCGGGTTCGAGCCGCGCGCCGACCGGCGACCGGATCACGTGCGCAATCCCGCGCGCGATGCCCGGAGATGCCGGCGTGCCACGTATGGCACCGTCCGCCGGGGCGGCGATTTCGGTCTCCGCGTCGGTGCCGTCGGAGAGAAGGACGCGCGGTACGTGGCGGCGGCCCTGCTCGCGCCGATAGACGGCGCGGCGGTCAACAACGGTCCCGCGCAGGTCTTCGCCAGCGATCGCACGACGCAGCTCAGGCAGCGTCAGAAAGAACGCGTCGTCCGCTGAGTCGAGCAGTCCCCGTTCGGCGAGCTCCGCTCCCACCGGCGCGATGAGCGCGTGGCCGAGCGCGAAGACTCGCATGATCTGGAACTTCGGTTGCTCGCGCAGACCGCCGAGGAGCCGGACCCGCCCCAGAAGAAAGCGCAGGATCGCGCGACGCGGGCCGTGGACGCGTGACGCGAGCGTTTTGATCATCGCCTCCGCCTCGCGCGCACCACGTGCGAACTGCACGTCCGGTGCGGTGGCCTGATCACCCAGCCGGAGATAATTCGCAATCGCTCCGAGCAGATGCGCCGGGTCTTCGGACCAGCGCTTGACGCCGAGATCGATCTCGGCGATCGCCCGGTGCCCGTAACGCTGGAGGAAGCTCGTCATCTCGCGCTGAAGGAGCGGGGGGAGCGTGGCAGCGCGGTACTGGGCCGAGAGCTCGGCGGGAGGCCGCGTGCCCAGAGCATCGCGCGACGCCGGGTCCTCGCGCGCCGCGTGCGCGATCTCCCAGAGCGCGAGGTCCATCTCCGTCGTGGGGTTGTGCGGAAGACCGCGAAGGACGGTCTGCAGCTCGCCCGGTCGCGCGCGCCCGCCGACCACGCGGCCCGCGAGCGCGTAGCTCAGAACGCCGGGGATCACGATGCCGACCAAGCGGGGAAAAAACCGCGGTGGGAAGGTGAGGATGAGCTGCTCGTAGGCGTCGAGCCGCTCGGCGGATCTTTCCGGAAAGCGAACGCTCGCAATAGCTCGATCGAGCTCTGCCAGCACTCTCTT
>Ga0209057_1000510_pt1 | contig 35061 bp, 32 predicted proteins | sample GraSoiAngelo_146_FD_185903 | JGI IMG/M metagenome (GOLD analysis project Ga0209057, IMG submission 185903) | Grasslands soil microbial communities from the Angelo Coastal Reserve, California, USA - 14_1009_05_30cm (SPAdes) (version 2) | ecosystem: Environmental > Terrestrial > Soil > Grasslands ... | reverse complement strand
CGCCGCCTGGAACGCGGCCCACGTCGTGAGGCCCTGGAACGGCTGCATCTTCACCCCGTCGATGACTGCCCCGAGGTCCCCGCGTGGCACGCTGATCTTCGCGATGCCGTTCTTCACATCCGGCTCGAGGCCGGTGATCTTCGCGATCAGCTCCGCGTCCGGCTCCTCGGCCGCCGTACTCCTCGCCAGAGCCACGGCGAGGATCAGCAGCAGTAACACGCGCATCGTCTTCATGACGTCTCTCCTTTCCTTCCTCATCGTTCGTGTCATCGGTGCGAGATGCCGCCCCCGACCTGGCCTCCACCGAAGAGAACCCAGAGACCGAGCAGCGTGACCAGGGTGAAGGCCATCCGCTGCCCGCTGCGCAGGATCCGGTCGCCAGCGCGGAGGCGCCAGCCGAGGCGCGCGACCGCGATGAGAGTCAGCGCAAGCCCGAACAGGACGTGGAGCGAGACCGAGCTCTCCAGACGGAACAGATGCGTCAGCCGATCGTGCAAGCCGTCCCGGAAGGGCGAGTCCGTGCCGAGGTCGGCACCTGCATCACGGATACCCGTGAGGATGGTCGGCACCAGACTCACGACGGCCGCCGCGAGCAGCCAGGTCGAGGACTGCGCCAGGCGTTCGTTCGGCCGCACGAGGAGCGCGCAGACGAACACCGCCTCGAGAACGAGAAGGGCGATCGGGAAGTGGACCAGGAGCGGATGCCACTGCGCCCACGGCGCGGGGAGCAATGCGAGGAGCGGCCGCTTCTCCCATGGTGGATGCCGTCCGACGCCACCGGACGGGACGGGCGAGGACGGCGGCGTCGCCGCCCCTTCCCCAGCGACCTCCGACGCGACCTGCCGCAGCTGGTCGATCGGCTGATAGCCGAAGAGCGTCGTCGAGAACGTGCCATCCGCCTTGACGAAGTAGGTCGCCGGGAATCCTTCGTACCCGAACACGTCGCGCAGCGCGGGAACCATCATCACGACCGGGAAGGGAAGCGGCTTGCGCGCGAGCTGCTGGCGAGCTGCATCGACCGTGTCCGGCGTCTCGACCGGATCGACCAGCACCTCGATGACCGAAATCCCGCGTCGCTGAAGCTCCGGCTGGAGGGTCTGCAAATCCTTCAGCTCCATCGAACAGACCGGGCACCAGCTCGCGAAGAAGTTCACGATCACGGGCTTGCCCACGAGGTCCCTCGACGAGAAGGGCTGGCCATCGAGCGTCTGCGACTCGAAGCTGGAAAGGGGGCGGCCCCGGAGCGCCTCCGAGACCGACGGGATGAGCGCCGCGTCGGCGTCATCGACGCTCAGACCGATGGCGACCGTTCCCGCGACGAAGAGGGCGCGCCAGCGACGGCGGCGCGCATGGGTCCTCTCCCTCATCATCGTCGTCCGTCGCCCTTCTGCTCGCTGAGGAACGCGTACAGCGAGTCGTAGAGGAACGACGCCTTCTCGAGCGTCTCGTGATCGTCACGGGCGACCAGCGGGAAGCCGTGCGAGATCGCCCGCAGTCCGGCGGACTCCGGTCTCGAGCCGACCTGATCGGCAAAGTCGGCGCCGCGAACGATCCGTGCGAGCGCATGGAGCGCCGCATCACCCGGATGGTACTCGTCAACCAGGGCCTCGAACGAGCAACGCCCTACGTCGTCGATGTGGGGATAGGTGGCCCCCGGCGCATCGAAGCCCCTTGCCCCCTCGCGGTGCTGGACCTCCGCGACTTGGTCAGGCTCGACGAAGACGAAGGCGGCCGCGGGGTCGATGAACCGACGAATGAGCCAGGCCGTGGCGGTCCGGTTCACGCGGATATTCCGGCGCGTCACCCACTTCACGTCTCTCCCTCCCTACCCTGCGCAAGACGCGCGCTCGATCGCGTCGAGCGCCTTGATCGCTCCGCGGCAATTGTTCTCATGACGCCTTCGATCCCTCCGCATGCAACAACGTGATCCGGAACGTCGATCCGCGCCCCTCGACGGTTTCCAGATCGATTCGCCCGCCGTGTGCCTCGACCGCCCAACGAGCGATGGCCAGCCCGAGGCCCGCCCCGCCGAGGTCACGCGATCGCGCCTTGTCGATCCGGTAGAAGCGATCGAACACGCGGTCGCGATGCTCCGCTGGTATGCCAGACCCGGTGTCGGTCACCTCGATGGTGGGTCCGGGCCCTCCGTCCCGTACGATGATCCGGACGCTGCCGCCGGGCGGCGTGTACTTGACGGCGTTGTCCACCAGGTTGATCAGCGCTTGCCGGATCACGAGGCGATCCACCCATGCCGGAACCGGCTCCGACGCTTCGACCGCGAACGACTGCTGCTTTTCCTCGGCCAGCACACCGAGGTGCGCCGCGACGTCACGGGCCAGCTCGGCGAGATCTACGCCCTCGCGCTTGAGCGACAGGTTGCCCCCGTCGGCGCGAGAGAGCGTCAGGAGCCCTTCCACCAGCCGCCCGAGCCGGTCCGTCTCCTCGAGCATGCTGCCGATGATCTCGCGATACGCCGCCGCATCGCGATGCTCCCGCAGGCCGACCTCGCCGACGCTCCGCATCGCCGTGAGCGGCGTCCGCAGCTCGTGCGAGGCATCCGCCGTGAAGCGGCGCAGCTGCTCGAACGACCGCTCGAGCCGGGCGAACGCATCGTTGAACACGGCGGCGAGCTGGCCGAGCTCGTCCCCCGGATTCTCGACCGGAAGCCGCTCCCCGAGTCGCTCGGCCGTGATCGTCCGTGCGCGGTCGGCCATGCGGCTCACGCCGGCGAGTGCCCGTCGCGCGAGGAAGTAGCCACCCATCCCCGCGATCGCGACCGCGAGGGGAAGCCCCGCACCCAGGATCATGAGAAGCTCACCCAATTCTCGACGGATCGGCTCTTCCGACCGAGCCACCTGGATTTCGACGGGGAGGCCGTCGACGGTGTACGGCCCACTCAGACGCCTGACCGGAACGTCGGCCGGGACCCCGGACGGCCTCGCATACAGCAGCGTGCCATCAGGGCTCCGCACCTCGAGCCAGCGGCCGGCGACCGCCTCGTCGCCATCGTCCTCCGGCTCGGCTCTCCACCTGATTCCGCCAGCGGGCGTCCGCTCGAGCATCTGCTCCGCCACCTCGCGGTCGTCACGGAGCCCCCCATCCAGGTCTTCGGAGAGGCTGTGCCGCAGGAAGGCGAACACGCCACCCGCATACAGGGCCAGCACCGCGCTCAGGACCGCGGCGTACCAGAGCGTGAGGCGGACGCGGATGCTCCGATGGCGCCACCAGGTCGTCATGGCTCGCTCTCGCGCAGGACGAACCCGACGCCGCGCACCGTGTGGATGAGCCTCGTCGGTGCATCCTGATCGACCTTTTTCCGCAGACGGGCGATGTGCACGTCGATCACGTTGTCGAGCGGCGTGGCCCGGGAAGGCTCCTTCCAGACGTCGCGGGCGAGCATCTCCCGCGATACGACTTGCTGATGATGACGCAGCAGGTACTCCAGGAGGTCGAACTCGCGGGACGTGAGCTCGATCGGCCGGCTTCCCCTCGTCACCCGTCGGCTGATCAGATCCATCTCGAGGTCGGCCGCCTTCAAGCGCAAGACCTGATCGGGCCGACCGCGGCGCACGAGGGCCCGGATGCGGGCCAGAAGTTCCGGGAAGGCAAACGGCTTCACGAGGTAGTCGTCCGCACCGCTGTCGAGCCCGAGCACCCGGTCCTCGACCGCATCCCTGGCCGTCAGGATGAGAACCGGTGTGCCGAGGCCGCGTCTGCGCAGGGTCGACAGGATCTCGATGCCGTCGCGTCCGGGTAGCATCAGGTCGAGCACGATCAGATCGAAGATCTCGGCGTTCACACGAAAGAAGCCGTCCTCGCCCGTTGCCGAGACGACGACTTCGTAGTGTTCCGCCTCGAGGCCCTCCTTCAGGGCCCCTGCTACCTTGGCTTCGTCTTCGACGACGAGGATGCGCACAGGAAGCTCACCACCAGATATTACGCCGAGAAGACCATCGGGCCACTCGGACCTTCCTGAACTCTTCCTGAAATCTTCGTCAGGATCGATGCCTGCTGGTCCGTCCTCGGGGCTCTACGCTGCCACCAGTCTCCGGCGCGGCTCTGTTCGCGCGCAGTCCCGCGCGTGCCGGCGATTGTGCGCGGGACGCGTGGAACCCGACCCCCGCGCCCTACCCTCCGCATTGCGCTGCAACCGCAATCCGCTTCACTCGAGTGGTGGCCGAGCCTGCGGATCGCTCGTCTCGTGTCTGCGTGGTCATGACTACGCCTCCGCGCTCGCCTGGTTCCGTCGCCGCAGTCGGCTGATGAAGTGAGGGTTCTTGCACTCGGCCGCCTTAGGTTGCGCGTTAGTCTCGCTTGTCATCGTTTCCGGCTTCATCCACGCTTCGTGTCGCAATCCGGCTACCGTTCTGTAGCTCTTCCGAGCCCCGGCGCAAGACGACATCACCCGGCGCGAGCTCCCCGAACACCTCGACAAGCCCGTCCGCAGTGGTGGCACCCCTCTCGACGGTTACCTGCTCGACAATGCCCTCGCGGACACGATCGACGAAGATGCCTTCAGTCGTCTGCACGACGGCGGACACTGGGACAAAGAGGGTGGGGCTCGATCGCTTCACCGGCCAGAGGACCTCGACAAACATGCCGGGCGCTAGGCGCCCGCTCGTATTCTCGACGTCGAGCTCGACCGGCATGGTTCGAGTCCGGACGTCGACTGAGCGGGACACTCGCTTGATGACGCCGCTAAAGGGCTCCCCAGGCCAGGCGCGCACCCTGAAACTCGCCGCCTCTCCTTCCGCGATGCCCCCAATATCCGCCTCGGGAACCGGCACGGTGAGGCGGAGGTGGTCGACCTGCTCGATCCGCACGATGGGTATCGCATTCTGTCCGGCCGGCGGGCCGACAAGCGCCCCCGGATGCACGTTGCGTTCAGTAACGACGCCGTCAAAGGGAGCCTTTACCGTAAGGTACCCTTCAAGAGTCTGGACGGCTTTGACCCGTTCCTCGTCAGACCTGAGCGCCTTCTCTGCGAGCTCCACATCATTCTTCGCGACTGCGCCTGGCGTTTGTGATGCCCCGCGCAGGCGCTGGAAGGTACTTGCGTCCGCGGCAGTCTTCGCCTGAGCCTCGGCCCGCTGCGCTACGAGTTCAGGCGCGGAGAGGCGTGCTAGCACATCGCCACGGCGTACCCTGGAGCCCCGGTCCACAAGCATTTCATCGACGAAGGCGCTCACGCGTGGATACACCGCGACCCCCTCGTAAGGCGTGATCTCCGCCGGGAGTCTCACCGCTGTATCGAGCTTCCTCGCGGTCACTGCTGCTGTTTCAAAGGTGGATGGTTGTTGCTTAGAGGTCCCTTGCCCCACTGGCTGTCGGTCTGATGATACCGGACGCCCACACGCGAGTGCGAATAGTCCCAGCACGATCAAGAGCGGCTTCACGGCTCGTCCTCTCTTCTCTCGGACTCAGGCTCGAGCAGGCTGGGTGAAGTAGTATTCCTTGCTGCCCCGATGACGTAGAGCGCCGGGAGGGTGAGCAGGGTTGCGACGGTGGAGGCGGACAGCCCACCAATGACCGCCCGGCCGAGAGGGGCCGTCTGCTCACCCCCTTCACCGAGCCCAAGCGCCATCGGTATCATCCCTGCAATCATCGCTAGGCTCGTCATGAGGATCGGGCGAAGACGCATACGCGCTGCCGTGAGGGCCGCCTGCTCTGATGCATCTCCGGCCACACGCCGCTCACGGGCAAAGGTGACGAGGAGCAGCGCATTCGCCACCGAGACGCCGATCGACATGATCGCCCCCATCATCGACTGTACGTTGAGCGTCGAGCGCGTCACGAAGAGCGCGAGAACTACGCCGATGAGCACCGCCGGGACGGTTGACAGGACGATCAAGGCATCGCGGACGGATTGGAAGTTTGCCGTGAGCAGTAGGAGGATCACGATCACGGCGAGGAGAAGCCCCTCCCGAAGGCTGGCCAGCGTGGTCTGCATCTGCTCGATCTGGCCGTGCACCGCGACCGTCGTACCGCGCGGGGGTGGTCCTGCGGCCTTGAGGGCGTCCTCCACTGCGCTCGCCGCCCGGCCGAGGTCAGCCCCGGCTAAGTTGGCCTGGACACTCAGCGTTCGTTGACTGTTCCGATGATCGATCTCGCCAAAGGTCTTGCCCGAGGTCACCGTTGCGATGTCTCCCAACAACGGGCGGGCGGCGCCGTCGGGCATCACAGGCAAGTTGCTCAGGTCGTCGCCCGAGCTGATGCCGCTCTCCGGCACACGGAGGGCGACGCGGTAAGGAATCCCGCTCGCAGGATCGGTCCAAAAGTTCGGTGTAACGAGCACGCTCGAGGACGTTGCCGCTACGATGGACTTCCCCACGCGGTCGACCGTAACGCCGAGCTGCCCTGCACGCTCTCGATCGATCGTGACGTCGAGAGTCGGATAGTCGAGCGCCTGCGGAATCTGAACGTCGCGGAGCGATCCGATCTTCTCGAGCTCGGCAGCCATCCGCTCCGTGTATCGTCTGGTCTCCGAAAGTTTGTTCCCCGAGACGGTAACGCTGATGGGCGCGGGGGCACCGAAGTTCAGCACCTGGGATACGATGTCCCCGGCTTCGAACGAGAACCGCACGTCCGGGAACTTCTGCGCCAGCTTGGCACGAATCGACTCCTCGATGTCCCTGACGGCTGGTCGCCTCCCGCCCTTGAGCGCAACGAGTAGGATCGCCTCGTGGGGTCCGCTGTTCCAGACGAAGATGCCATTGACGGGATACTCCCACGGGGTATTCCCGATGTTTGCGAGCGTAATCTCGACCGAGTCCCCGCCCACATCGTCTCGAATCAGCTGGTCCACCTCGCGGACGATCCGCTCCGTATCCTCCAGCCGCATGCCGTCCGGGGCGCGCACCCGAAGCTGAAACTGGCCGGTGTCCACTCGAGGGAAGAGCTCGGTGCCGATGTGCCGAGCCAGCAAGAACGCGGGGATACAGACCAGACAGTACACCGCGAGCACCAACCGGCGTCGGCCCACCAGCCACTTCGCGAAGCCGCTGTAGCGCTCCTGGAGACGTTCGAACCGGCCGCCCTGTGCATGTGGCGCACCGTGCTTGCCTCCTCGGAACAGATACGCGGCCAGGACAGGCACCAGGGTGACGGAGAGTATGAAGGAGGCCATCATCGAGAACGCGACGGCGAGCGCGAGCGGAGGGAAGAGCGCACGGCCTATCCCGATCATAAAGAACGATGGGATGAATACCGCGATCACACAGAGCATCGCGAGGAACTTCGGCACCATCACCTCGGCCATGGCATCGAGGATCGCACGGCTGACGCGATGCTCGCGCCCGAGATGGGTGTGCATGTTCTCGATCGTCACCGTTGCCTCATCTACGAGGATGCCGATCGCCAGAGCCAGCCCGCCGAGGGTCATGATGTTGACTGTTTGGCCGGTCAGCCGAAGACCGACGACGGCCGCAAGAAGGGCGAGCGGAATAGTGACGACCACGATCAATGCCGAACGCCAGTTCCTCAGAAAGACGAGCACCATGAGCCCGGTGAGCACGGCACCGAGGATGCCCTCGACCAGGAGGCCCCGCATGGCGTTCTTCACGTAGACCGACTGGTCGAACGCGAACCGGATACCGATGTCCTCCGGCACGAGGGCACGCATCTGCGGGAGGGCAGCCTTGATCGCGTCGACGACGTCGACCGTCGAAGCGTCCGCCTGCTTCGTGAGCGGCATGTAGACAGTCCGTCGGCCGTTCACGAGCGCGATGTTGTAGACGATGTCCGCACCGTCCTCGACGCGGCCGACATCTCGCAAGAAGACGGTCGGCCCGGGGCCGATGCGCAGAGGCACGGACTCGAAGTCCTTCGGCCGCTGGACCAGGGCGTTCGTTGCAGCGATCGTATCGAAGTGGCCCGTGCGCACGTTCCCGGCCGGGAGCGTGAGGTTGGCACGGGCAAGCTCCGCTGCGATGCCTTCGGGCGAGAGGTTGTACGCACGCATCCGGTCGGGATCGACGTAGGCGACGATGGTCCGGACCTTCCCGCCGAAAGGCGGCGGCGCCGACACACCGGGCAGCGTCGCGAGCAGCGGCCTCACCCGGTAGAGGGCCAGGTCCTGTATCTCCTGGTCACTCCGCTGATCGCTGGAGAACACGAGCTGCCCGACGGGAATGGAACCGGCATCGAAGCGCACGATGAACGGGGGCAAGGTTCCGGGCGGCATGAAGGCGGTGGCGCGAAACGACATCGCGACGACCTGCGCCATTGATTGCGCGATGTCCGTCCCGGGACGGAAGTAGAGCTTCAACATCGCCATGCCCTGGATCGACTGCGAGTCGATGTGCTCGACGCCGTTGACGTAGAGGAAGTGGTACTCGTAGTAGGTGACGACCTGCCCCTCCATCTGGCTCGGCGACAACCCAGCGAATGGCTGCACAACGTAGAGCACGGGCACTCCGAGGTTCGGGAAGATGTCTATGGGCGCGCCCCGGAGGGCAAGGAAGGCCGACAGAACGAGCGCCAAGACCACCACCAGCACGGTGAACGGTCGGCGAAGTGCACCTCTCACGATACCCATGATGGCTTATGGTCCTTGGCTTTGACTGAGTTGAGCGAGGAAAGGCGTGAGGTCGCCTGTCGCGCGCGCCAATAAGAGCAGGGCCCGCCACACGGCGAGCCGTGCGACGGCGTCGTCGATCTCGGCTTGGACAAGGAGGCGCTGAGCCTCGGCAGCTTCGACCACGCCCGCCAAGCCCGATTGATAACGCGCGGTCGCCTGGCGCTCGACCATGCGCGCGGCCTCGAGAGCGATCGGTGTGTTCTCGGCGACCCGACGAGCGCCGTCCAGGATCGCTCGCGCCGAGTCGATTTGACTCTGGATCGCCTGCATCGTTTCATCAGTTTGAGACAGAGACAGCTTGACATTGGCCGCCTCCACGCGCTCGCGGGCGCGAATCGCGAAGATGTCCATCAGGGGCCAGCTCAGTACGATGCCGCCGGCCCAGTTCGGCGTATCGGGAACGAGGCCCTGCTCGTCGCCAAGATTGAGGCCGCCAGGGAAGAGGCCGCTCCCCCGGACCCACAATGCCGCGGCCAAGTCGACACGCGGTAGATACTCGAGCGTGGCGGCGCGCTTCCGAGCACGCGCCGCTGCAGTCTCCGAGTCCGCCTGCGCGAGAAGGGGGTGGTTGGGAGGCACTCCATCGACCGACGGGGCATTTGAGGGAAGCGTCAGGAGCGGCTCTGCAATGAGCTCGACGGGCTCGCCCGCGATGCCCAGTGCTTGTGCGAGCTCCGCTCGGCTTAAGGCGAGCGCCTGCTCCGCGCGGATCAGGCCCGTGGCCGCTAAGGCGTGTTCGGCGTTCGCCCGGGACTCCTCGGCTCCCGGGCGAAGCTGATTGGCCACCTCTGCATGCACGATCCTGGCCAGCACCTCCGCGCGCGTCACATTTGCCTCATGCGCTTTCACGGTTTCGCTAGCTGCCACGGCCGTTATGAAGTCGTCTGCGGCCGCAAACCCCACCGCGAGCCGCTGAACCTCCGTTCCCGCGCGAGTACGTTCTCGCTCGGCCATGGCGGCGTCGACCAAAGCCATCTCCCGCGCGAGCCCCGCGATGTTGAATGACGTACCGAAGCCGGCTGCGCTCCCCCAGACGCCGGAGTCGAATTGACGCCCCGTGGGCGGCCCCATGACCTGGGGAATCCCTGGCATCGAGAACAGAGAGCCCGAGACTACGTTACCCGTGGCACGGTTCTCCTGTCCGGACACGTCGAGCCTGGGGAAATAAGCCGAGCGAGCTTCGCTCACGCGCGCCGCGGTGCCTTCTTCTATCGCACTACGAGAGCGCAGGCTCGGGTGATGGCCCAGCGCAAAGTCGATCGCGTCGGAGACGTTCAACCGCACCCGCGGCCGTTCCTGCGCGGGAGCGACAGAGAAAGCGGCGACCATCGCCAAAGCGACGAACGTAGCCGAGAAGCTCCTTACCGCCCGCACAACTCGAGCCAGACTTCCGACAACCTATGGACGTTGCATTTGCTTCCGGGACACACCGCGCACGTGCTGTTCGATCCAGTCGACCTCCGTACTCAACGCGGCGGCAGTCGCCGCGGCCAAGCTCTCATCCACTGCTCTCGGCAGTACGGCTGTATAGATCACGTGCCCTCGGTCGCTTGTGCCTACCGATACTCGCAACCAGCCAACCGCCACGCCGTCGGCACCGCGGAGTGCAGCTTGGTACGTCCCGCGGAGGTCAATCGAGAGTACATCGAGGCGGCTGAGCGTCGAAGCACCGTCTTGAGACGCCACCCGGGCGAAGACATCGGTCTCTAGTGGGGGCCCCGCCGCGGGATGCAACGTCAGCCGAATGCTGTGGTTCTCCCACTTCGGCTCGACGTGTTCGGATATGTTGCCTTCCGCTGGCCAGGGGCGAGTCACGACAGCTCCAGGGCTCAGGACCCAGAGACCGACATCACCCGAATCGCGCACGTGGAACACGTATCTGGGCGACCCCGGACGGTGGAACCAACCAGGTGGTCCGAGGAAGGCCGGCTCGCCGCCCTCCATTTTGTCTATCACGAGGCCGTCATGTTCCTCGTGCGCGGCGAAGGTCACCCCCGGTTCGACGGGCAGCACGTGCCCATGTGCTGCACAACCCCAAACAACAGCTAGAAGCAACCAGAGCGCGGGCGAGAGAGGAATCGGTCCTTGGAGGCCGGTCAGCCGCGCTGAGCGACGATAGGCAGCAGCTTCCAACTCTTCAGAGCGAGTCGCCACGCTCATACTCCCTGTCTCCCGAAAAATTCACACGATCCCTGGAGGACTGGCAGACCTTGACCGAACCGCCCCTCGTCATCTCATTCGTCATCGCGTTTCTCTGCGATGGATCCGTCGATACCTACTGTTTCGGGGGCCCGGACCTTCGAGTCCTTGAGATCGAAATCCACAGACAGGTTTGGCGAATCGGCTCGAGTGCCCGATCGTCCAGCCCCACTTGCTTCGTCAAGACCTCGCAGGTGCCCAGGTCGCCCTCGTGCGTGAACTCGGTCTCGCCCTCTCTCCATGCCCCTCCTTCCTTTCAGCTGCTCTTGGCCGCACGCGGCGCCGACTTCGATCCCCGTGTTCACCCGAAAGTAGCCGTCCTCGCCCGTTGCCGAGAGGACGACTTCGTAGTGTTCCGCCTCGAGGCCTTCCTGCAGGGCCCGCGCTACCTTGGCTTCGTCTTCGACCACCAGGATCCGCACGGGGAGCTCACCACCAGAGACTACGCCGAGACGACCACGCCGACACTCGGATCTTCCTGAATTCTTCCTGAAATCTTCGTCAGGATCGGTGCCTGCTGGTCCGTCCTCGGGGCTCTACGCTGCCACCAGTCTCCGGCGCGGCTCTGTTCGCGCGCAGTCCCGCGCGTGCCGGCGGTTGTGCGCGGGACGCGTGGAGCGTGCCCCCCCGCGCGCCACCCTCCGCATTGCGTCACTGCCCCACGACGCCCTTCAGAAGGAGTCCAATCAGGCCAGCAGCGAGGATGACGAGCGGCTCGGGGACCTTCCTCACGTAGGTGAGGATGAGCAGCGTTGCCAGGCCGATGGCCACGGTGGGTATGTCAATCAGGGAGCGCCGGCCGAGCACGAAGGCGGCGCCCGCGATCGCCCCGGTTGCTGCGGCCGTCACACCGTCAACGAACGCCTTCACCCGCGGGTCGTTCACTGAGCGCCGGAAGTACGCGGCGGGAATGACGACGAAGAGATAGCACGGCAGGAAGACGCCGAGCGCGGCGAGCGTGGCGCCGACGGGCCCCGCGACCAGATAGCCGATGAAGCCGACCGTGATGACGACGGGCCCGGGCGTGATCATCGCGACGGCCACGGCATCGAGGAACTGCCGCTCCGTGAGCCAGTGGAAGTCGCCGACGACACCGCCGTACAGGAACGGCACGATGGCGAGCCCGCTCCCGAAGACGAACGCGCCGGCTTCGGCGAAGTAGGTGAAGACCCGCAGCAGGAGGCCGGGGGGCGCCACCCCATGAAGCCCGGTCACCAACCAGAGCGGCGCGAGGCCAAGCGCCGCGCGCGGCGGCGCACGTCGCCCCGTCATCCTGACCGTGAGCGCCGCGACGCCGCACAAGAGGAAGACCCAGACGAGTTCGGACTCCGTCGACGCCGTGACGAGAGCACTCACGACGAAGAGCATCCAGAGGAGCCGATCTCGCGCGAGCGTCATCCGAACCAGCTTGTAGGCGCTCCGGGCGATGATCGCGATGACGGCGGCGCCGATCCCGTAGAACGCGCCCTGCATCCAAGCGAGGCCTCCATAGCGCAGGTAGAGGGCCGAGAGCGCGAGCACCATCAGAAACGAGGGCAGCACGAACGCGACGCCCACCAGGGTCGCCCCGCTCACGCCCCCGCGGACCCATCCCAGATAGATCGCGAGCTGCGCCGCGAGCGGCCCCGGTGCGAGCTGGGCGAGCGCGAGACCTTCGACGTAATCCTGCCTGGAGATCCAGCGTCGCTTCTCGACCAGATCGCGCTGCATGTAGCCGACCAGCGCGATCGGTCCGCCGAAGCCGGTCGTGCCCAGGCGGAGGAAGTAGAGAAGCAGCTCGGTCAGGGTGCAGGGAAGGAGCTCGGCGGGGGCGGCCCGATCAATCGCAGCCTCGACGGTCGCCGACGCCATGTCAGCAGCCGGAAGCGACCGTCAGGCCGTCTGCGGGGCATGGTCCTCGCATGGCTCTCACCCGCGCTTTCGGCTGAAGTACTCGTGGAGGTCGTCGATGATTCTCCTCATTGACCCTCGATTCCTCCCGACCGCGCCCGCGCGCTCGCGGGCGTGAGCGCCCGGCGCAGCAGCTTCCCGTTGCGCGTGCGCGGCAGGTCGTCGACCAGGTAGACGACCTTCGGCGCCTTGTAGCTCGCCAACCGACCGCGCGCGTACGCGGCCACGTCGTCGGGCCGCACGCTGCTGCCCGGACGCAGGACGACGTAGGCGACGACGAGCAGCTTCTCCGGGGCGACCTCCTCGCCCGTGACCGCCGCGTCCGCCACCTCGGGATGGTCCTTCAGCACCCGCTCGACCTCGTGCGGCGAGACGCGGTAGCCGAAGCTCTTGAGCAGGTCGTCCTTGCGGCCGAGGAACCAGAGGTAGCCGTCGGCGTCGCGGCGCGCGTAGTCGCCGGTCAGGAACCAGTCGGCGTGGAAGCAGGCCGCCGTCTCCTCGGGCTGGTTCCAGTAGCCGAGCATGAGGCCCGGGTCGGTGCGCGGGATGCAGAGCATCCCTTCCTCGTCCGTCCCGACCTCGTTCCACGCACCCGGGTCGAGCAGCTTCACGTCGTGCCCGGGCTGCGCGAAGCCCGCCGACCCGGGCCGGAGCGGGCGGCTCCTGGTCTGGCAGAGGTAGTAGGAGCACTCGGTCATGCCGAGGCCCTCGTAGACGTCGAGGCCGAAGCGCTCGCGCCACCCTTGGAGAACCGCCTCCGAGAGATGCTCGCCCGCGCTCATGCAGTGCCGGAGCGTGGGCACGTCCGCGCGCGTGGCGCGGGTCTTCTGGAGGATCTGCCGGTAGATGGTCGGCACGCCGATGAAGATGGTGGCGCCGTGGCGCGCGATGAGGCGCGGCCAGAGCGCGGCGTCGTTGGCGCCCTCGTGCACGATCGCGGTGTGCCCGCGATAGAGCGGGTCCATGAGGCCGGTGCCGAGGACATACGTCCAATTGAACTTGCCCGAGTGGAGGACGCGGTCGCCCTCGGGACGGAAGTCGAACCAGTAGGTGGACGAGGGCTGGCGGCCGAGGAGCGCGCGGTGCGCATGCAGGACGCCCTTCGCGTAGCCGGTCGTGCCGGAGGTGTAGACGAGGTAGGCGGGGTCCTCGGCGCGCGTCGGCTCGGCGTCGTGCCAGCGCGTGATCCCGGCGAGCGCGGCGTCGAGAGCGAGGACGCGGAGGCGCGCCGAGCGCGCCTCGCCCGGCCCCACGTGGAGCACGTGCGTCAGGTGGTCGAGGCCCTCGAAGGCGCTCCGCAGCGCACCCCAGCTGGTCTGGTCGGTGACCACGACGGTCGCGCCCGAGTCGCGCGCCAGGTGGAGCACCTCCTCGGGCGTCAGCAGCACCGAGGTCGGCACGGGGATGGCGGCCCGTTTCATCGCGCCCAGGAACACGATCGGGTACGCGAGGCAGTTGGGCAGGCGGACGAGGACGCGCGCGCCGCGCGCGATGCCGAGCTGGCGCAAGAGCTCCGCGAAGCGGCTGGTCGCCGCCGCCAGCTCGGCGAAGGTCGCCTGGCGGACACCCGCCGCGTCGTCGTCGACGATCACGGCCGCCCGCTCGGCGACCGGCGTGCCCAGGTGGGCGTCGGTGCAGGCCGCCCCGATGTTGAAGCGCTCCGGGATGTCCCAGACCCAGGGCGGGAAGTCGGCCACGGGCGCTACGTAGCGAGGACGGGCGGACGGCGCCAGGGGCCGCGGCGATCCGCTCAGGCCGCCCGGCGCGCGCGCTTCAGGTCCACGCGGGGGATCCGACGCAGGCGATGCGTGACCATGTCGACCGCGACGCGGGCCCCCTCGAGCGTCATGTAGCCGATGAGCGGGACGTAGTTGCCCTCGTCATCGAGCGGCATGTCGATGAAGAGCGCGTTGCCCGCGAAGGCGCTGAAGTCCGCGATCCGGATCTTGAGCGGCCCGCACAGCTCGCCCTTCTCCACCCGGCCGTCCGCCATCTCGACTTCGACGATCTCGCTCATCGGGAGGGTTCCGAACCGATCACGCCACGCTGCCGGCAGCGTCAGGCAGTACGCCCCGGTGTCGACCAACGCCTTGCATTGCATTTCGCGGCCCGCCGCGAAGATGCTGCCGACCGTGATCCACGTCGTGACCTGGCCCATGAGCCGCCCCCGGGGGCGGAGGATGAGGGTCATGCCGAGACCATGCAATATCTGAAAGCAGCCATCAAGCGGCATCAACCGATCAGCGGAACGCCGGCAGCACCTGCTCCGCGAACAGCCGCGCGGGCTCGCGCGTGTCGCGCCCGAAGAACTCCATCACGAAGAGCGTGCAGCCGAGCGCGGTGTGGCGGCGGATGCGCTCGATCACCTGCGCGGGCGTACCCCAGATGCCGTGCGCCTCGAGGCCGGCGCCCATGTGGCCGCCGTAGATGCGGCCCGCGCGCTCGAGCGCCGCGCGTGCCCCGTCCTCCGTGTCCGCGATGACCACCAGGCACTGCTGCGAGACCTCGAGCGAGTCGGGGTCGCGGCCGATTTCCCGGCACCGTCGATGCAGCGCCTCGACCTTGGCGCCGAGATCGCCCTGGAAGGCGGCGAGGTTGTTCCAGATGTCGGCGTGCCTGGCCGCGATGCCCATGAGCACGCGCTCGCCGCCGCCGCCGATCAGGATGGGCGGCCGGCGCACGGGTTTCGGCTCGCACATGGCGTCGCGCACGACGACGTGCTTGCCCTCGAAGGTGACGCGCTCCTCGGTCCACAGGCGCTTGAGCGCCGCACAGGTCTCGTCGAGGGCGCGCAGCCGCGCGCCGAGCGACGGGAACGGGCAGCCGTAGGCCTCGAACTCCGCCGCGAACCAGCCGCCGCCGAGGCCGACGACGACCCGGCCGTTCGCCACGTGGTCGATGGTGGCCACCTGCTTCGCGAATACCGCCGGGTTGCGGAAGAAGGGCGGCGTCACCAGCGTGCCCAGCTCCACCCGCTCGGTGATCGCCGCCACCGCGGCCAGCTCGCTCCACGCCTCGAAGATGGGGAGGTTCGGCAGGGGAACGCCGTAGAGGTGGTCGCACACCCACACCGAGTCGAAGCCGAGCCGGTCGAACTCGAGCGCCGCCGCGCGCGCCTCGGCCCACGTCCGCTTGATCTGCGGCAGGGTCACTCCGAAGCGGACCGGCCGGGCCATCGCTCAGCTGGGCGAGATGAAGTAGGTGCGGCAGGCGTGCGACAGCGATTCGTGATCGAGCTGCGCCGGCCGGCCTTCGTAGCGCGCCGCCCAGCACACCTGGTTGACGATGTCGCGCGGGTAGCAGGGGCGGAGGTCCTGGCCCAGGTCGTTGGCGATGGTGTCGATCAGCTCCTCGATGAGCCCCTGGTCGTAATGGAGCTTGTTCTCGGCGCACACGCGGCGGCAGATCTCGTGGAAGAACTCGCGGCTCACGCTGCCGAGCCGGATCTTGGTCTGGATGCGGCGCAGGAAGGCCTCGTCCACCAGCGTCGCCGGGTCGAGGTTGGTGGCGAACGCGACCAGCACGTCGAAGGGGACCTCGATCTTCTTGCCGCCCGCCAGCGTGAGGAAGTCGATGCCGCGGTCGAGGGGCGCCACCCAGCGGTTCAGGAGCTCCTCGGGGCGGACGCGCTGGCGGCCGAAGTCGTCCATGATGAGCAGCCCGTTGTTCGCCTTCAGCTGGGAGGGCGCGGCATAGTACTTGGTCACCGGGTTGAACTGCAGCTCGAGCATCTCGATGGTGAGCTCGCCGCCCACGACGACCCGGGGCCGGTGGCAGAGGACCCAGCGCTCGTCGCTGTCGCGCGTGGCCGGGTCGTCGACCTTGTGGTGGACGAGCGGGTCGTAGATCGTGATGATCTGGCCGTCGTCCTCGACCGCGTGGGGGATCCAGACGTTCTCCTGCTCGAAGAGGCCGGAGAGCGTCTCGGCCACGGTGGTCTTGCCGGTCCCCGAGGGCCCGTAGAGGAAGATCGCCTTGCCGGACACGAGGGCGGAGCCGAGCTGCCGCAGCACCTGGGGCTCGAGCACCAGGTGCTCGAAGGCCCGCTGGACCGCGGGCGGACTCACGTCCAACCGCCGCACCGTCTGGGCGCGCACCTGGTTCACGTAGTCGACGAGCGACACCGGAAGCGGCCCCACGTACTGGTTGATGCCGAGCGCCTCGAGGGCGCGCCCCTTGCCCTCCGCGGTGAGGACGATGCGGTGCACGGCGCCCGCCATGCCGGTCACCTGGCAGAGCTGGTCCTTCCGCAGGTGCTGGAAGACCTCGTCCACGATGCGGAGGCTGAGGCGCAAGTGCTCCGCCAGGTCGTGGAGCGACAGCTCGCCCATCAGGTACATCGTCTTGAGCGTCAGGTCCTCGAGGACCTTGCGCCGGATACCGGTCTCGTCCGCCGTCCGGGGCGCGTTGATCATCTTGATCATCATCCCATCACCTCCGCCGCCAGGACGCCCATCTTAGGCGCTGGCGATGCGCGCCGTGGTCTCGCCCCGCGGGGCGCCGATCACGTCGAGGATTCGGTCCATCACGTCCATCAAATCGAAGTCCTTGGGCGTGAAGACCGCCTTCACGCCGAGCGCATCGAGCGCCCCCACGTCGCTCTCGGGGATGATGCCGCCCATGACGACGGGGATCCCCTCGCCCACCCCCTCGGCCCCGAGCTGCTCGCGCACCGCGCGCGCGATCTCGAGGTGCCCACCGGAGAGGACCGAGAGGCCGAGCACGGTCGCATCCTCCTCGACCGCCGACTTGACGATCTCCGGCACCGTCCAGCGGATACCGCCGTAGATCACCTCGAAGCCGGCCTCGCGGGCCGCGACCGCGATCATCTCCGAGCCGTTCGAGTGGCCGTCGAGCCCGGGCTTGCCGACGACGATCCGGGGACGACCCCCGTGCCGGGCGCCCCACGCGGCCACGCGCGCCCGCACCGCCTCGACGCGCGCGCCCTCGAGGCCGAGGCGCTGGCCCTCGACGCCGGTCGGCGGGCGGTACTCGCCGAACACCTCGCGCAGCGCATCGGCCCACTCGCCGGTCGTGACCCGGGCGCGCGCGCAGGCGATCGAGGCGGTCATCAGGTTCTCGCCCGTCCTGGCGGCCTCGTTGAGGCGCCGGAGAGCCGCGTCGACCTCGCCCTGGCTCCGCCGGCGCTTGGTGGCGCCCACCATCTCGAGGGTCTCGGCGGCCGCCGCGGGGTCGAACTTGAAGAGCCCGCCGTCCGCGCCGGCGAGCAGGGGCGAGGGCAGCCCCTCGGTCCAGCGGTTGCGGCCGACGACCACGAGCTCGCCCTGGTTGATGTGCGCCAGGCGCTCGGCCTGGCTGCGCACCAGGGCGGACTTCATGTAGCCCGACTCGATCGCGGCGAGCGCGCCGCCCAGCTCGCGGATGCGGGCGACCTCGGCGGAGGCGGCCTCCTTCAGCTCCGCGACCTTGGCGGCGACCACCGGCGAGCCGTCGAACAGGTCGGGGTACTCGAGCAGGTCCGTCTCGTAGGCGAGGACCTGCTGCAGGCGGAGCGACCACTGCTGGTCCCACGGCCGCGGCAGGCTGAGCGCCTCGTTCCAGGTGGGGAGCTGGAGGGCGCGGCAGCGCGCGTTGCGGCTCAAGGTGACGCCCAGCGCCTCGAGCAGGATGCGCCAGGCGTTGTTCTCGGGCTGCTCCTCGGTGAGCCCGAGCGAGTTCACCTGCACGCCGTAGCGGAAGAGCCGGTACTTGGGGTTCGTGACGCCGTAGCGGTCGCGCGTGATCTCGTCCCACAGCTCGCCGAACGCGCGCATCTTGCAGAGCTCCTCGACGAAGCGGATGCCGGCGTTCACGAAGAACGAGATGCGCCCCACGCACTGCTCGAACTCGTCGGCCGTGAAACAGCCGCGCGCGCGGAGCGCATCGAGCAGCGCCTCGGCATTGGCGAGCGCGAAGGCGAGCTCCTGCACGGGCGTCGCTCCCGCCTCCTGCAGGTGGTAGGAGCAGATGTTGGACGGGTTCCAGTGCGGGAGGCGGTGCAGGCAGTAGTCGTACATGTCGACGATCAGCCGCATCGAGGGCCGCGGCGGGAAGATGTAGGTGCCGCGCGCCAGGTACTCCTTGATGATGTCGTTCTGGGTCGTGCCCTGGAGGCGCGCCGGCTCGACTCCGCGCTGCTCCGCGAGCGCGACGTAGAGGGCGAGGAGCCACATCGCGGTCGCGTTGATGGTCATCGAGGTGTTGATCTGCTCGATCGGGATGGCGTCGAACAGGACCTCGAAGTCGTCGAGCGTGTTGATGGGGACGCCGACCTTGCCGATCTCGGGCTCCGCGAGCGGATGGTCGGAGGCGTAGCCGCACTGGGTGGGGAGGTCGAAGGCGATCGAGAGCCCCGTCTGCCCGCGCGAGAGGTTGCCGCGGTAGAGGGCGTTGGAGGCGCGGACGTTGGTGTGGCCGGCGTAGGTGCGGAAGATCCAGGGCCGGTCGCGGGTGGGCTTCCCGTCCGGGCCGGCGAGCAGATGGGTCGGGCGCGTCACGCTCCGCGAGTGTAGCCTGCCCACCCCGGGTCTATCCAGGGGCGCGCGGCGGCGCCCCCCGCTCGCGAGGCACCCGCCCACGCGGACCCGACGGGGGGAGGAGACGCGCGGACGGCGGGTCGGCCCTCACCCGACCCGACCTGCGGTCTCGCCCCTCCGCCTCCAGAGTCACGCCGCGAGTCTTCCGAGCAGCCGGAGGAGCGCATCCAGAATCGTGATGGGATGCGGGGGGCACCCGGGCACGTAGAGATCGACGGGCACGACACTGTCCGCTCCGTTGTGGACTTCGGGATGATCGATGAACGGTCCCCCGGCGATCGCGCATGCGCCCACGGCGATCACGATCTTCGGCGAGGGCACGGCCGCGTAGGTCTTCTGGAGCGCCAGCCGCATGTTCTCCGTCACGGGTCCCGTGATCAGGAGGCCATCGGCATGGCGGGGCGACGCGACGAACTGGATGCCGAAGCGGCCAAGATCGAACACCACGGTATTGAGCACGTTCACGTCCGCTTCGCACCCGTTGCAACCGCCGGCGCTGACCTGGCGCAGCTTGAGCGACCGGCCGAAGAGGCGGCGAGTCTGTTCGTCGAGGGCGGTGACGAGCCGGTGGGTCTCGCCGTCGACCACCAGCTCCTCTCGCCGTCGAGCCCCGAGGCGATGGTCCCGGCCATAGGCAATGGCCCCATCGGGGCACGCGGCCTCGCATTCGGAGCAGAAGAGGCACCGCCCCAGATCGACCCTCGGTCCCCGGCGGTCGGTCGAGATCGCGCCGGTCGGGCAGGCGTCGACACAGAGCGAGCAGCCGGTTCGACACCTGGCCGGGTCGATTCGCGGGTATCCCCGGAACCGGTCGGGGAGCGTCGGCTCGGCATCGGGGTAGGAGATGGTGCGACGGCCCTGCTGCAGGCGGGCGACAAAGGCTTTCAGCACTGCGGCCTCCTAGAGATCATGCCCACAGTACGACAGGTTGAAGCTCTTGTTGCACAGCGGAAAGTCGGAGATCTGCTGATCGCGCAAAGCCATGGCGAGCCCCATCCAATTGTGGAAGGAGGGATCGACGACCTTGTAGCGCGCGAAACGTCCCCGATCGTCCGTCGTCGCGACATGGCAGATCTCTCCGCGCCAGCCCTCGACCAGGCAGACGACCAGCGCATTCGCCACGAGGGGTGCTGCTGCCACGCGGGTCGGGCCGTCCGGAAGCGCCGTGAGTTGCTCCCGGACGAAGGCCGCCGAGCGTTGTATCTCGAGCCAGCGGACGTACGCACGCGCAAGCACGTCGCCCGTGTGCCACGTGGAAACGGGGATCTGCGAAAAGCGGAAGATGCCGGAGGGGAAGTCCTGACGGACGTCCCCATGCACCCCGCACGCACGGGCCACGAGCCCGACCAGTCCCAGGTCGTGGCAGACCTCCGGCGACAGCCGTCCGGTGCCCTCGAATCTCGCCTGGATGGAGGGTTCATCCCAGAGCAGGCGGATGGCACCGGTCGCGTCACGAACCGCATGCCCGAGCCGTTCCAGGAGCTCCGCTGCCCGCGGCGGCTCCACGTCGAAGCCGACGCCGCCGGGCCTGATCATGCCGCGGCCGAAGCGGCTGCCGCAGATCAGCGCCGTCATGTTGAGGAAGTCGCCGCGAATCCGTCCACAGTATGCGGCGGTCGGAAGGTAGCCCACGTCGCCCGCGAGGGCGCCCAGATCGCCCGTATGGTTCGCGAGCCGCTCGAGCTCGAGCGCGACGGCTCGCAGGACGTCGGCGCGAGCAGAGACCCCGACGCCCCCCAACGCCTCGAGCGCCTGACAGTACGCCGTCGCATGGCCGACCGAGGTGTCGCCCGCGAGCGTCTCCATGTAGTGGATGGTGCGCTTGTTCGGGCCGCCGACGAGCGCCCGCTCCACGCCGCGGTGCTGGTAGCCGAGCGAGATCTCCAGGTGCAGGACGTTCTCGCCGTGACACTGGAAGCGGAAGTGGCCGGGCTCGATGATCCCGGCATGCACGGGGCCGACGGCGACCTCGTGCACCTCCTCGCCTTCGACCCGGAAGAAATCCACGACGCCGGGCGGAACCGATGCGTGGTCCGTGTGCGGCCAGCCGTCGTGACCCGTCCGGTAGGAGCCGTGAAAGCGGATTCGTTTCAGCCAGGGGTGCCCCAGTGGCCGCACGCCCCATTGCTCGGCCACCTCGCGTTCGAACCAGTGCGCCTGCGGGCAGTCGGGCGTCAGCGCCGGATAGGCGTCTCCAACGACGGCCGAGAACACGGAGAGCGTCCCCTCCTTCCCGTGCGCCAGAACGGCGATCAGGCGAGCGCCGTCCGTCTCCAACGGCTGTCCAAAGAGTGCAGCGATCCGGCCGCCGTCCTGGATGCCGCCCAGGACGGCGTCTCGGAAGGCAGGGAGCGTGAGGACGGGGACTTCGCGCAGTGGAGCCGGCTCGCCGTTTCGGATGGACAGCGATGGAATCGTCGGCACGAGCTCACCCGAGCGCGCGCGCCGCATCCTCGAGGGCGGTGCGGACGGCAGGCGGAATGTAGACGCCGAGGAGAAGCACCACGGCCGCGAGCGCGGCCGCGGGGACGACCCTGAGAAGCGGCTCCCTTGCCCGTGCGGTCATCCGTGCGTCTCTCGGAACACCCTGCGCCATGCCGAGGATCGCCGTCGCCATGCCGACGAAGATGACCGCCAAGAGGATCAGGTACGCGATCGCCACGCCGGCTCGGCCCTGGTCCAGAGCGGCCTTGAGGATCGTGAGCTCGCTCAGGAACGGACCGAATGGCGGCGAGCCCGTGATCGCGAAGAGGCCGATCGCCCAGAGCATCCCCGACGCCGGGAGGGCGCGCAGGACGCCTCGGACCTCTTCGGTCGACTTGGAGCGGTACCTGGTGAGGATGTTCCCCGCCACGAGGAACATCATCGCCTTGGTGAAGGAATGGTTGACGGCGTGGAGCATCCCGCCGAACGTTCCCCCTCCGCCAAGGCCGATTCCGAGCGTCAGAATGCCCATGTGCTCGACGCTCGAGTAGGCGAGCATCCGCTTGTAGTCGGCCTGGCCGAGAATGAAGACCGCCGCGACGGCCATCGAGAGAAGGCCGAATCCCACCAGCAGCCCCTGGCCGAAGGCCGCCTGCCCCGCCGCCGCACACACCTGCTGGACCCTGACGATGCCGAGGAGGGCGCAGTTCAGGAGCGCGCCGGACAGCAGCGCCGAGACGACGGAGGGCGCTTCGCTGTGCGCATCGGGGAGCCACGTGTGCAGCGGAGCCAGGCCCATCTTGGTGCCGTAGCCAACCAGGAAGAGCAGGAACGCCGCCTTGAGCCACACGATCCGGAGCCCGGGTGCGCGCGCGATCAAGTCGGGGAGGACCAGGCGTACGGAGGCGCCGCCGTGGCCGGAGGCGGCGACCGCGAGGAAGAAGTTGCCGAGCAGCGCGAGCGCGATCCCGACGGAGCAGATCAGCAGGTATTTCCACGTCGCCTCGAGCGAACGGTGGTGCCGATGGAAGTAGATCAGCGGCGCGCTCGCCAGCGTGGTGGCCTCCACCGCCACCCAGAGGAGCCCGAATCCCTGGCTCACGGTGACGAGCGTCATCGCGGCCAGGAAGAGCAGCAGGCAGGCCGTGAAGGTCGCTTCGGGCGCGTTGTCGAACAGGAAGCCCTCCTCGACGTCCCTCCGTTCTCCGTGCCCCTCCTCGCGCAGGTAGGCGACGCCGTACAGGGCGGCGGCGAGGAACAGCGCGCTGGTGATGGTCAGGAACATTCGACCGAGGGCGTCGAGCTCGAGCCAGCCGCCCCACGCCGGCGCGGGCTCGACGCGCCAGGTCGCCGCCGTCATGCCTGCGTGGGCCACCGCGGCGAGGACCAGCAGCGCGCGGCGCGGGCCGGCTCGCCGCACGAAGTACGCCAGCACGCCGCCCACGGCCGGAATCAGGAGCAGGCTCGGGATCATCCCGCCCAGTCCCTGAGCGCGCTCAGCCGGTCGGCATCGATGTGGTCGAACTCGCGGTTGATGTGGAACACCGCGATGCCCATGACGAACACGGCCACGAACAGGTCGAGCAGCACGCCGAGCTCGACCACCATCGGGGTCCCCTCCACGAGCCCGACGCCGAAGGCATAGATCGCGTTCTCCAGCACGAGGTAGCCGAGGACCTGCGTCAGGGCTTTGCGTCGGCTGACGATCAAGAACAGGCCGACCAGCATCGTGAAGAGCGCCACCGGGACCACCAGGGGGGAAATCGTGGGACTCGGGAGAGGAAGTCTCCCGGCCAGCCAGAGCGATCCGGCGAGGAAGGACGTGCCGATGAGCATCGACAGGCCGTAGCCCACGAACGGCTCCACCTCGCGGCGCACGTTCGCGTCGCGGAGTGCGCGGAACAGCAGCCACGGGAAGGCGACCCCTTTGAGTCCGGTGCTCACCAGGGCGAGGATCGGGGCGCGCAGCGATGGGTCGTCCTGGCGGGCCGCGAGCGTCAGGAACCCGAGCAGGACCCCCTGAAATGCAACCACCCGAATACAGGCACCGAGGCGGCTCGAGCCGAGCAGCACGAAGCTCGTCAACACGATGCAGACGAGGACGGTGTCGGCCCAGCCACTCACGGTGATCACCGCAAGACCAGGAGCAGGGCGAGTACCGACAACACCCCGGCGCCGACGAGGAGCCTCGGAACGGAGAGCAGGCGGAGCCGCGCCATGGACGACTCGACGAGTCCGGTCAGCACGGCGAGAAGCAGCATGCCCAGGGCCGGCGCGCCGGCATCGAGCCAGCGGTGGCCACTGTGGACCGGGAGCGCGAGACCGATGAGGAGCGCGCCGAAGAGCCAGAGCTTCAGGGCACTCCCGTAGAGGATGCAGGCGAGGTCCGGGCCGCCGTGATCGAGCACCATGACCTCGTGGATCATCGTGAGCTCGAGATGGGTTGCCGGGTCGTCAACCGGGATGCGGCCGTTCTCGGCGAGGAACACGACCAGGAGGGCGAGGGCGACCAGGGCGAGGGGCGGCGCGGCCTGCGCCCAGACGCCGACCGTCACGTGGGGCAGCATCGTCGACAGCGACAGGCTTCCCGTCTTCCGCGCGATGGCCGCCAGAGCGAGGAGGAGCGCGGGCTCCGCCAGGGTCGAGAACGTCACCTCGCGGCTCGCGCCCATGCCCTCGAAGCTGGATCCCGTGTCGAGCGCGGCGATCACCGTCGAGAAGCGCGCGAGAGCGAGGAGGTACACGAACAGAAGGAGGTCCCCCGGGAAGGCCACGAGGGCTGGGGCGCCGAGGGGCACGAGGGCGGCCGCCACGACGACGGCCGCCAATCCGATCACGGGTCCGGCCCGGAACACCCAGCTGGTCGTCCGGCTGTACACGGCACCCTTCGCCATGAGCTTCCGGAGGTCGTGGTAGGGCTGGAGCAGCGGCGGGCCGACCCGTCCCGCGACGGCGGCCTTCGTCCGATTGATCACACCGAGCAGCAGCGGCGCGAGGCCAAGAGCGAGCAGCAGCGGCAGTATGGATCCGCCGCTCATGGCTCTCCCAGTTTCCAGACCAGGAGCACGAGCAGCGTGAGACCGATGTAGAGCACGTACAGCTGCACCCGCCCGTGCTGGAGCCACCGGAACGCGGACAGCGTCCTCGCGATCCCGCCGAAGATGGGTCGGTAGAGCCGCTCGCGATAGAGGTCGGGGGTGTCGGTCGAAAAGGAAGCGGCCCGCGGGAAGAGGCCCTGCGGTAGCGAGGCGGTCGGACGCGTGCCGAGCAGCGGACGGAAGAGATCGGTCAGCGGCTGCGCGAACGAGGAGGCCGTGTACTGCATGCGCGGCCCCGGCTGACCGTAGCCGCAATCCCAGGTGGTCGCCAGGTCCACCGAGCGGCGCGACAGCGCGCCCCGGCGCAGAGCCGTGAGGACCGTCGCGAGGGCGATGAGTCCGAGCGCGCACACCGTGACCCATCCCAGCGGTCCGGTGGCGTGCGTCAGCTCGAGACGTACACGGTCCGGGGGCAGGCGGGTCACCTGCTCGAGAAGCGGCGCGAGCGCTCTGACCACCATGGGTGCAAACATCCCGATGAGGAGACAGCCTGCGGCCAGCGTTTGCATGGAGATGCGCATGAGCGGCCCCGCTGCATGCGCGCGCGCCGTGTGCCGACCACGAGGCGCGCCGAGGAAGACGACGCCGAACGCCTTGGTGAAGCAGGCGAGCGCCAGCCCCCCGATCAGAGCCAGCCCGGCGATGACGACCAACGCCGGGACGGCGGCGCCGCTGGCGAGCGACGCCACGGCTCCGAAGGCTCCCAGATAGAGCAAGAACTCGCTCACGAAGCCGTTGAGGGGCGGAAGACCCGAGATCGCCATCGCTCCCGTGAGAAACGTGAGGCCCGTCCACGGCATCCGCTTGAGCAGGCCGCCGAGCTCCTCGAGGTCCCGGGTCCCGGTCGCGTGCAGCACCGATCCGGCCCCGAGGAAGAGCAGGCCCTTGAAGAGGGCGTGATTGAATACATGAAGGAGACCTCCGGCGAAGCCGAGGACCGCGAGGGAAGTTGAACCGACGCGCAGTCCAATGAGCCCGAGGCCGAGTCCCAAGGCTATGATCCCCATGTTCTCGACGCTGCTGTACGCGAGGAGACGTTTCAGGTCGTGCTGGGCGAGCGCGAAGAGAACGCCCAGCACGCCGGACGTGACCCCCACGCCGATCAACAGCCACCCTGCCCACGCCGGGAGCGGACCGAGGAACGTGAGGGTCCGGACGAGTCCGTAGATCCCCGTCTTGATCATCACACCGGACATCACCGCCGAGACGTGCGACGGCGCCGCGGGGTGTGCCTCCGGCAACCAGACATGGAACGGCATGAAGCCCGCCTTCGACCCGAAGCCGACCATGGCGAGGATGAACAGGAGCCCGACTCCCGAGGACGCCGTGAAGCGGTCGAAGTCGAGTGAGCCAGTGCCCCGGCCGAGCAGGATGAACAGGGCGAGGAGGCACGCGCTCCCGAGATGCGTGGCGACCAGATAGGTCCAGCCGGCGCTCCGGACGCTCTCCTCCTCGTCCTGGAACGTGACCAGGAAGAAGGACGCGAGCGCCATCACTTCCCAGGCAACCAGGAACAGCACCGCATTCCGCGCGACCACGACCATCGCCATGCTGGCCACCAGGAGATCGAAGAAGAACCACGACACGCCCGCTGATTTCCCGTCCCGATACGCCCGCATGTATTCGGCGCCGTAGATGGCGGCCAGCGCGGAGAGCCCGAAGATGGGCAGGAGGAAGAAGGCGGAGAGCGCGTCGATCTGGACGAAGAAGGCGCCGTAGGGAACGTCCCAGGCCACGCGGAGGGACCGGACAGGCTGGCCGAGCAGGATACCGGCGGCCGGGATCAGACCGAGTCCACATCCCGCGACGGCGCCCCCCACGCCGAGGAGCGTCGACCAACGGGGGGATGCTTGCGTCAGGAGTGCGGCAACACCGCCGCCGACGAGGAACCCGAGCGCGAGAAGGAGCAGCAGCACCTATGACTTCCCGCCGTCCGCGGCCGCAGCGTGTGCGAGATTGCCCTCGACCCGCTGAGCCTCGCGGAGGATCTCCTCGCGCGACGCCTGGCCGGTGACGGCCTTCTTGAAGGCGGGATCGTGGAGCGCGAAGGACAGCCGCGAGAGCAGCCGGAGGTGGGCGCGAACGGTGGGACTGACCAGCGAGAACATGACGTGGACGGGCTTGCCGTCCAGCGCGCCAAAGTCGATCGGTCTCTCCAGGAAGCAGAGCGTGATCATCGGCCGAGACACGTGGAGCACGATCGGATTTCGCACGTGGGGAATGGCGATGCCGTCGCCGATGCCCGTGGACTGCAGGGCCTCCCGGGCGAGGAGCACACGGAGGAGGAACTCCCGATCGACCTCTTCGGGGAGGCGCATGTGCTCGACCACGGCACGGAGGGCGCCCTCCTTGTCGGCCCCGGAGAGCCGGTAGAAGATTCCGCCGGCCTGCAGCGCTTCAACGAGACCCGGGATGGGGGTCGAATTGCTCTCCGGCTCGTCGAAGACGGCCGCCGAGACGTTCATCTTCCGGGACGTGGCCCATTCCAGGAGCTCTGCCCGGTTGAAGCGGTACTGCTCGTTGACGCGGTAGGCTGGGAGGATGCCTTGACCGACCCAGCGGTAGATCGTCTTCTCGGAAACGTTGAGGAGCTTGGAGACCTCTCGGACACCGAGTTGCATCGTTCCCTAGGGCTGCCTATCTCGGCCGTCTATTAGACAAGCTTGGACTTGTCAACCTTGTGCTCCAATCTTGTCCGCAGCGCCTCGAGGTGGCGTGAATCACTGCATCTCGCGCGCGAGCGCAGGTCGCGCCCCGCTCTCACTCGTTTCGGCGCCGCGCCTTGATCTCCGCCAGCAGCCGCTCCACCTGCTCCTGCTCCTCGAGTGCCGCGAGCCGGTCGTCGACGCTGTCGTTCACCAGGTCGGCGGCCGCCGCGCCGACCGCCTCGGAGAGGACGACCTTGTCCTGCATGCGCCGGAACGCGGCCGCGTGGGAGCGGCCGCCGACCTGGGCCCGCGCGGCGCTCGTCTTGCGAAGCGCGCGGGCGCGGCGGTGCTGCGCGATCAGGACATCGCTGCGAGCCCGGGCCTCCGCCAGCTTCTGCTCGAGCTGGCGGAGCGCCGCCTTCAGGTGCTCGACCTGCGCCCGTTGATCCTCCACCTGCTGCTCGCAGCTCGCCGCCATCCGGCGGTAGCTGAGCGAGCGCTCGAGGGCGGCGCGCGCCAGGTCGTCCTGCTTCTTGTCCACCGCCAGCTCCGCCCGCCGCGTCCACTCCGCCACCCGCTCCTCGTACTCCTTGCGCTTGCGCTCGAGCACGTGCTCGTCGGCGATCGCGATGGCGACCTGGGTCTTCACCTGGAGGAGCTGATTCTCCATGTCGAGGATGACCTGCTTCAGCAGCTTCTCCGGGTCCTCCGCCTGGTCGATGAGATCGTTCAGGTTCGCGCGTACGAGCGTCGTGACACGTTCCAGCAGTGACATGGCGTCCACCTTTCCGGCTACGAGTGCGGCGCCGCGGGCGACGGGGTCGCCGGGGGCGCGCTCTTCTCGCCGATCGTCCTGATCTTCGCGAACAGCTCGGACATCTGCATGCCCGAGAGCGTCTCGAACAGAGCGGGAATCTGCGCGGCCATCTTGGTCAGGTCGCCGGTGACCTTGTTCATCCCGGCCGCCTCGCCGTCCCCGGTCGACACGATCGTGATCCTGTCGACGTTGGCGAGCGGGGCAGCCAGGGCCCGCACCACGTCCGGCAGGCCGCCAATGAGCCGGTCGACGACCGCGGCCTGGTTCCACTCCTGGTATGCCTCGGCCTTCACGTTCATCGCCTTGGCCTCGGCCTCGCCCTTCTTGAAGATGATCTCGGCCTCCGCCTGACCCTGCGTGCGCGTCGCGTCCGCGTGGCCCTCCGCCTCCGCGATGAGCCGCTGCTTCTCGGCCTCGGCGAGCGTCTCGATGCGCCTGCGCTCGATCTCCGCCGGCTTCAGCACGGTGGCGATCAGCTCTCGCTCGCGGCGTTGGATCTCGGCGTCCTGGACCTTGATCTGCTGCTCCTTCTCAATCTGCTCGACCTTGACCTGCTCTGCGACCACCTGCTGCTGCATGACGTTGGTCTGGATCTCGTAGGCCTTGTCGGCCTGGGCCTGCTGCTTCTTCACGGTCTCCAGGTAGGAGGCCTTCTTGATGTCGAGGTCGCGCTGCGCCTCTGCCTGCTTGGCCTGCGAGAGCGTCTCGGCCATGACCCGCTCCTGGTCGGCCTGCGCCTTGGCGACGGCGGCCGCGCGCTGGGCCTCGGCGCGCTTGATGGCCGTGTCGCGCTCCGCCTCGGCCGCCGCCACGTCGGCGTCGCGCTTGATGCGCGCGATGTCGGGGCGGCCCATGTTGGTGATGTACTCGTTCTTGTCCCGCACCTCCTTGATGGTGAAGGAGATGACCTCGAGGCCCATCTTGTTCATGTCGTCCGCGCAGGTCGCGCGCATGCGGTCGCCCACCATCTCCGGCTGCTTGACGATCTCCTCCACGGTGAGCTGGCCGATGATGCCGCGCAGGTGCCCCTCCATCACCAGGCGGATCAGCCCCTCGCGCTCCTCGTCGCTCTTGGTGAGGAACTGCTCCGCGGCGGTGAGGATCGACTCCGGGTCCGACTTGACCTTGATCTGCGCCACCGCCTCCACGGTGACCGCCACGCCCTGACGGGTGTAGAGGTCCTGCTGCGGCGCCACGTCGAAGGACATGAGCTCGAGCGACAGCTCGTGCCAGTTCTCGATCATCGGAAAGATGACCGTACCCCGTCCCTTGACGATGCGCGTGCCGCGAAAGCCGTAGACGACGAGCGCCTCATGCGGTCCGGCCTTGCGATAGAGCCGCGCGAACACCGTGAGCAGCATGAGCGTCGCGACCACCATCAGGGCCGTGACTACCAGGACGCCGTTGGAGAAACCCACCGAAGCCATGATTGCCCCCTTGCCTCACCGGTCGTGATCCGCGTGTTCGCCCGGGCCGGTGATGCTCTCCCACGGGCGGACGTAGGCGATCCCCTTCTCGTAGCGCGTGACCACCACGTCGATTCCCTTGGCGATGGCGATGCCGTCCTCGCTGCGCGCGCCGGTGGTCCTCCGCGTTCCCTCCTGCGAGTAGACCAGCTCCCCGGTCCCGCCCGGCCGGATCGGGTTCGTGATGCGCCCGAGCACGCCGACCATCTCGTAGTCGGCGGGATCGAGGTTCTCCTCCGGGGACACGAGCACCTTGGCGACGAACCAGAAGATGGCGGCCGCACCCGCGAGCCCGCTCGCGCTCGCCACCCCGAGCCCGAGCAGGAACCAGACGCCGTAGTAGTGCGACATCAGGTAGCCGGTGCCCCCGAACCAGGCGAGGAAGGCGGTGACGGTCGCGAAGTTGACCGGCGACAGGCTCGAGCCGCGGGAGTGCACGCCGGCGTGACCGCCGTGCGCTCCGGGCAGCCCGCCCTGGTGTCCCTGGAGGTGGGGCAGGTGGAAGTGGGCGCTGCCCCCCAGGAAGGAGAGCAGGCTCAGGACGATGCCCACCAGGAAGCAGATCAGGTAGAAGTCGGCCCACGTCATGCGGGCCGCCTCCCCTTCGCGCGAACCGCCCCGGTCGGCACCGCATCCCGCCCGTCGGGCCCGAGGACCTGCAGCAGGCGCTCCGCGAGGCCGGGGGTCTCGAGGATGGCCCCCAGCAGCGCCAGGCACCGGCGCGACTCGCGGTGGCGCGCGACGGCGAGCAACGCCCGGTTGACCTCCGGATGGCGGCGGAAGCGCTCGGCGCCGCTGATCAGCCAGAGGTCGAGCCGATCCTCCAGCGTGCCGGCGTCCGAGGTGAGCTCGTTGTGAAAGCCCTCCGGATCGTCGACCAGGTAGCCGGGGTGGACGTTGAAAAACTTCGCCAGGATGAGGCGCGTCGAGTTGGTCAGGTGGCGGCGGGCTCCGCTCTCGATCTGGGACAGGTACGATTGGCTGATCGACCGCCCGTGCTTCTGCCTGAGCTCGCGCACGACCTCGAGCTGGGTGACGTCCCGGCCGAGGCCACGCAGGACGCCCTCGACCTCGCGCAGGAAGCGGACCTTCTCGCCGAGCGTCATATTGCTATTGGCGATTTCATATTGCAATCAGCGATCGAATGTCAAGAGGGCGCCCGGACTACGCGTTGCCGACCCGGGTCAGCGCAGTTGGCTCGCCGGGTCGGGCAGCCCTGGGTTGTCCCTGCCGGCGCCGCGCTCAGCGAGACGGCGCCGGCGGCCGACGGGGAGCGCGGCGCCGCTTCACGGCGCGTCTCCTCGGGAAGCGGGCCGCGCGAGGCACGAGAGCAGGAAGTAGATGGACGAGGCCGTCAGGAGCCCGCTCGTGGCGAGGACCGCCCGCAGGATCAATTGATCCGCGAAATCCCCGCCCTTCTCGGCGGCGGGAGTGAGCATCACCAGCCCGGGCAATGCGACGGCGAGCACGAACAAAACGACGGAGACCCGGAAGGTCCTCCAGCCCGCGATGCGCTCGGGCCGGAAGATGACCAGCACGAGCATTCCGACGAGCAGGACCGTGTGCAGCTGGGCCGTTCCGAACAAGCCGAAGAGCGATCCGAAGAGGGCCGACATCCGCCTCTCAGCATTCCATCCGAGTGGCGCAATTGCGAGCAGGTCCCCGAGCGGCGAGTCGCTCAGGCAGTCGATGAATCGGGCTTGGATACGGTGTGGATCAACGAGCGATTGACTTTTCCCCCTGGCGCTGCGGCGAGTCTACCGAGAGCCGAGGTCGAGACGACGATGCGATCTCTCGATCCCCTGGCCACTTTGGCTTTTTTGGCCGCCGCCACCAAACAGATCGCCCTCGGGACCGCTGTCTTGAACCTACCCTTCCGGCCGGCCTTGGTCACAGCCAAATGGCTCGCGACCGTTCAGGACTTGTCGGGCGGGCGGGTGCGTATTGGCGTCGGCACCGGCTGGATGGATGAAGAATTCCGTGCCCTCGGTCTCGATCCGAAGCGGCGTGGAACGATGACCGACGAATCGCTGGCGTTGCTCCACCGGTGTTTCGAGGACGAGGTCGTCGAGGTCAACGGGCAGGAGATCGTTTTCCAGCCGCGGCCGGTGCGGCCACCCATCTATGTCGGTGGCTGGCCGCCCTATGCCCTCCGTCGAGCGGTCCGCTTCGGCGACGGCTGGATTCCCGCCGGCATCGAGCCGACGGAGCTGAAGCCCGCGATCGCACAATTGCGCGAGCTCTCGGAAGCGGCAGGCCGGAGGGCGCTCGAAGTGGTCGCCATGAAGACACTTCCTCTCGCATGATCAGTAGGCGGTTCGCGGAAGCCGAGCGCCGCACGGGTCGTGCGGCGGAGGGTGCGCGCGCGGCGGCCGATCGGGCCATTGACTTGGCTCGACAGTGTGATGAGTACCGAAGTATGGCCGATGCCAGATACCTGGCGCGCATCTTCCGCGTGCTGTCGAATCCGAACCGCCTGCGCATCTACGCCGAGATCCTGAAGAACGAGGAGACGAAGCTCGACGTCGGCTCGGGTGCCAGCTCTCCGACGTCGTGCGCTCCCTCCGCTCGCTCAAGATCGGCTCGCCGACGGTCTCGCATCACGTGAAGGAACTCGTGAACGCCGAACTGATCACGGCGGAGCGCGAGGGGAAGTTTCTGGTCTGCCGGATCAATCCGAAGACGCGCGACCTCGCGCGAGCGATGTTCCGCTGATGGCCGTCCAGCTCGCGGACGCGACACTCCACATCTTCGCGATCTGCGCGGCGATACTGACCTTCAAGCTCCTCTTCATGGTCACGCTCATCGGCGTGCTGCGAAGAATCCGCGGCGCTTACATCAGTCCGGAGGACTACCGCTTCCGCGGACGGCGCCCCGGCGCGCCCGATGAACTGGTCGAACGGGTACGCCGTGCCCACCAGAACGACGTCGAGAACATCCCGCTCTTCCTCGCGGTGGGTCTCGTCTTCGCCCTGACGGGCGGCTACCCGACGATCGCGTGGTGGGTCTTCGTCGTGTTCACTGCGTCGCGGCTCCTGCACACGGTCTTCTACCTGGCCGCGCTGCAGCCCTGGCGGAGCGTGATCTTCGCGGTCGGCTCCGTCGCCCTCGGCGTCATGCCGGCGCTTCTCATCTGGAGGACGATTCGATGAACGACGTGCGCCCCGCCTTCCATCGCAAGCTCTCGATCGAGATCCCCGCCGAGGCCGAACTCTACGAGAAGCTCAAGGCCCACCAGTGGAACGCCTCGACCGAGATCGACTGGGCACGGCCGATCCGGAACTATTCGGAGGAGTCCTACGAGGCGGTCAAGCGCTACTTCACCCGGGACGACTATGATCGCCTCCGCGCCGAGCAGCGGGCGCTCACCTTCACCCAGCTCTTCCTCGGCGAGCAGGCCGCGCTCGCGCTGTGCGCGCAGCTCGTGAACATGGTCCCGGAGATGGAGACGAAGTTCTGCCTTGCCGGCCAGATCATCGACGAGGCGCGCCACGTGGAGGTGTTCGGACGCTACCTCGAGAAGCTCGGCGTCCACGCGCCGATCAACCGGCCGCTCGAGGAGCTGATCCATCGCCTGCTCGAGTCCGACCATTACGGCGAGAAGATCGTCGGCATGCAGATCTTCCTCGAGGGCATCGCGGTCGGTATCTTCCAGCGCTTTCAGACCGACAGTCCCGATCCGCTGATGCGCGACATCCTCCGGCTCGTGCTGCGCGACGAGTCGCGGCATGCGGGCTTCGGGGTCATCTACCTCGGCGACCGCTTCCGCAGTGCGACCCGGGGTGAGCGCGCCCGCGTCGAGAGCTTCGTGGGCGAGCTCTGGCGCCTTTTTCGTGACGCGACCGCCTCGCCGTTCGGGCCGATCGATCAATTCCTCGAAGACACCTTCGACGACATCGCCCACCGGCTGAAGCTGATCGGGCTGGAGCTGCGCTAGCGCAAGAGGAGGTAATACCCGGCGATCGTGGAGCGGGGCGGAGAAGGAGGCGGTTCGCTAAGCGAACTCCGGCGACTCGCCGCGGTCTGGTGAGCGGTAAGGAGCCGTGAGTGCGCCGATCCAGACGATCGGCAGTCGCGCGGAGAGGACACTTGGCCCGCCGCGGACGGCACCGATTGGCTCCAATTTGGTCTTCAAGGAGCACATCGAGCAGTTGCACTCGCTTGCGCGCGAGAGATCGGTCGTGATCTTGAAGCGCACTCGGCCGCAGTGGCAGCCACCGGTATGGGTCTGCATCGCCATCGCTCCTTCGGATTCAGGCCGTCACGCGGGCCGACGTGCCGCCGCCGCGGCGTACACCAGCATGACCAGCCAGGCCACGCCGTTACCGGCCGAGAGCGCAGGGCGCGCCGGCGCGTAGGCCAGGCCCGCTACGACGACGAGCCCGCCGACGATGCAGGCGGCGCCTGCAAGCCATCCCATCACCCAGCCGCGCCGGATCATCGCCGCACCGGCGCACGCGCACACGACCGCGAGAGCGAGGAATTTTCCTCTGCTGCCGATCGCCAGGAGCGTCAGCGAGACGGTGCTCCCCGGAAGCGCGCTCGTGATGTGCAACTGAGTCGAGGTCTCGAGGACGTCGAAGACGAGGGCGACGATCACCGCGGCGAGGCCGCAGCGTACGACCGCGCCCTCGCCCGCGCGGAGAAGAGCGACGAAGAAGCACGCGAGGAAAGCGCTGTACGTCGCGATGAAGCCGACGAGATCGACCGTGTTCGCGCGGTTCATCGCCGCGATCATGGAGGCGCGGCAGGGATCGGCGGCGGCGCCGAAGACGGCCTCGATGTCGGCCGGCGTGCGTGACAGCTGATACTCGAGCAAAGCGGAGCCGCCCGCCGGCAGCAGACCGGTGCACGTCCGGGTGGGAATGATACCGCTGAACCACACGACGAAGCCGACGACACCGGCGCCGAAGCCGAGGCACAGGATCCAGAACGGTCGCGAACGCTCGGGCGTCATGGTCGCGTCTCGTGCCGCACGCACGTGCGGGACGGCCGCATCCGAAGCGTACGAGCACGCCCTGTCGGATCGTTCACGGCCTGCGCTGGCCCGCTCCGACTGAGTCGCGTAGATTGCATCGGGAGCGTTCCTCCATCGCTCGAGGGTTCGTACGATCGGTATCGTGATGTACATACCGATGGTATGTCACTCAAGCATTCCGCGGTCATGCCTATCAATGAAGAGCGATCGGAGACCACACGGGCTCGGCTCCTGGCCGTGGCGCGAAAGCGCTTCGGCACGAAAGGCTATGCGGCCACCTCCGTCGAGGACCTGGGCGTCGCGCCGGCGTGACGAAGGGCGCCTTCTATCACCACTTCGACGACAAGAAGAGCATCTTCCTGGCCGTTCTCGAGGAAGCGCAGCAACGACTGGCGGTAGCCTCTCGCGCACCTCTTGTTCGGAGCCC